>JADMIO010361548.1_pt1 | contig 71725 bp, 66 predicted proteins | sample 8958161 | NCBI WGS metagenome assembly JADMIO01 (sample SAMN16585339, study PRJNA669376) | soil metagenome | isolation source: Crop rotation soil | place: USA: Cullars Rotation, Alabama | collected 2011 | reverse complement strand
CCGCGACTTCAAGTCACGTGAATTCCAAGCTTCGGATCCCACTGTGCTGGAAAGAGATTATCGATCGTCTCACCCTGCAGATCAATAACATCGGTACGTCGGAAAATAGAAAAGAGTATGTACAGGCACTGAAGGATTACTTCATCGGAAAGGAACGCAATCTTCCGGAGCTGGATCGTGCTCGTTTGGAAACAAATCCATTACGACTCTTAGACTCCAAAGAAGAAGATACCCAGATTCTTTTGAAACGTGCACCCACGCTCACTCAATTCCTGAGCGATGAAAGTAAAAAGTATCATGAGACACTCCTGGAATACCTTACTGAGCTGAAGATTCCGTACCTCGAAAATGCACTCCTCGTTCGCGGATTGGATTATTACAATCAAACGGTCTTTGAATATTGGGATCAATCTACCGGTGCCCAGAATGCTGTGGGTGGGGGAGGCCGTTACGATTCTCTCATTGAATTACTGGGAGGAAAGCCGACACCGGGCGTAGGATTTGCAGGAGGCATTGAGCGCATTATGTGGCACATGAAAGAAGCCGGTGTTTCACCGCCCGATAAAGATCAGGTGGATGTCTTCGTAGCGCAGCTGGGTCCTGAAGCGAAGAAGAAATGTCTTGCGCTCGTGAATGAACTTCGAAACCTTGGTTTCCACACGGTGGGAGCATTAGGTGAGGCAAGCTTGAAGAGTCAGATGCGTTTGGCGGATCGTTTCCAGGCACGCTACGCACTCCTTCTTGGACAAATGGAAGTGAAGGAAGGAACCATCATTGTGAAAGACATGGCAGCGGGAAAACAGAAAGCCATGAAGTTTGAAAAAGTCATTCCGGAGCTCATCAAGCTCATTGGCGAAGAGAATTTAGATACCTACGCCATCCGTGACCATTTGGGTCAATTTGCGGATCCGGGAGAGTAGGAGAAATGGATGCAACGCCGAAGGCACGAAGACGGGTGGGGCGAGCGATGGGATTTGAACCCACGACCCTCTGGACCACAACCAGATGCTCTAACCAACTGAGCTACGCTCGCCACGTAGGGCGCATTGTACAGGAAGATTCAATGAGCTCCAGACTTGTTTTTCTGTTACCATTCGTACGTGCCTGTCCCTTCGTATCACATCACCTGCACACGGAAAGAACTCATTGCACGCGATGTGTATGAACTTTCGTTTACAAAACCAGAGGGATTCACCTTCATTCCCGGCAAATTTGTCTTATTCGATATTCCTCTCATCGAGAATGAGAAGGACATTCAGACACGCGCTCTTTCCATTGCATCACGTCCGGAGGAATCGGAACTTCTTTTTCTTGTGAAGCTCGTTCCTGGTGGGCGTTTGAGTCGGTGGATCGTAGAAGTCTTACAGGAAGGCACCGATGTTCGTATTCAAGGTCCTTTCGGAAATTTTCTTGTGGACCAGAAAACAATGAAAGATTATGTCTTCATTGCAACGGGCACGGGACTTGCGCCGTTTCTTCCGCAGATTGAATCGCTTCTTCTGCAAGGAGAAACACGAACGATCGATCTTGTCTTTGGCGTGCGTCACACAGCGGATCTTTTCTGGACAGAGAAGTTTTTAGAACTGGAAAGAACATATTCGAATTTTCATGTGCACATTGCATTGAGTGATAAAGAGAAGAATGACCACCCGCACTTTTGCGGACGTGTGCAGGAACTTCTGCACGCCAAACAGTGGGAACTTTCCCAGAAGAATTTTTATGTGTGTGGCAGCCCTGGCATGATTAAAGACATCAAAGAATTGTGTCTTTCATCCTGGAATGTTCCAAAAGCGGATCTTCACTTTGAGGCCTATATATAGGGCTGAACAGGAGGTTCATCTTTCTTCTCAAGACTCTCTGCGCGAATGAATGCAATAGGTTGCTCTACTTCCGGGAGCTCTGGAAGTGCAGGCTCAGATGTTCCTGTCTTTGCAGGTGGAGGTGAAGGCGCATCAGGCATTTTTGCTGTCGTTGGAGCCTGCGCTGAACTTGGCTTTGGACTCGAAGACGCTCCTACAGGAGCAGGAGCAATGGGACCTGGTGCAGGACGAGGAGCAGGAGAAGCCGGAGTTCCTGGAGTACCATTTTGGCTTCCAGAAGGGCTCGCTGGTTTTTGCATCGATGTTTTAGGTGGCAGTGAAGGGTTCGTTGGCAGAGCTTTTGGCGGAAGCGCAGAAGGAGGTGGTGGTGTCACTGAATTCTGCTTTGGCGGATTTACTGCGAGTGGAGAGGGTGTCACCGGCGCAGGTCGTGGGCTTGGGGCTGGTGTAGGTTTAGGCGCGGGTGCTGCCGCAGTAGGCGCTGGTGATTTCTGAGGAGCTGGCGTCGGTGCTGGAATAGCCTTTTCTGTTTTCTGTTCTGCTGGAGCATTCTTTAACCAGGAAGGAACAGGTCCATTGGACGTTGCTACAGACTGTGGTTCTCCTTTTTTAAATTCTGTTTTTCCTTCTTCACGATCCACAATGGTTTGTTCCTTCTTGGGAGCGGGCTTTGGATCTTGCGTAATAACGGCAGCTTTCTTCAGCTGCAGAGGAGGTGCCTCAGACGTTGCGCTCTTGTCATCAAATAATTTTTTCTCTGCTGTTTCTAACTTTTTCTGAATCGTTCCTGTCATCGTATTCTTAAACCACATGAGGAGCACAAATGCGATGATCGCAACAACAATCAATCCGAATAAGATGAGAAGTGCTTTCCACGGAAGCGAACTTCCGCCAGTAGTAGTTCCCGAGGACGACACAGAGGAAGAATTGGAAGAGACACTTGCCTCTGAGTTTTGGTCTACGGTCAGGGCTCTCTGGCCACTGAAGATTTCTTGTCCTGTGGTGATGTCAATCACATGAACGCTGACTGTATAGGTTCCAGGTTGTATGTACGTATGTTCCGGATGGGTGAGAAGACTTTTTGCACCATCGCCAAATTCCCATTCATAGAGAAGGGGTTTTGATATTTGATCTTGCGATACATTGGCAGAAACATTGATGCTGAGACCTTGGCCTTGTGCAAGAATATCCACGGGAGCACCGGAGCCTTGCGGAAGTTGCATGGCAGATCCATCAAAGCGGATAGCAAACTGTGCTACGGCATCGGGAACGCCGGAGCCAGAAAGTTTCACGGCAATCACACGCTGGGTTGCACTTGGTTTTATGTAATAGCGAAGGGGTGTGCCATCTTGAATACCAAATGTGTTTGCGTTGTCGATATCATCGGCAGCATTTCCATTGCTGTCGCTATCTTTGCTTGTATCAATATCAATCGCAAACTGAGAAATAGGCCCTGTCGATTGCGATGCATCGATGGCAAGAACGCCACCTTCCGGAGGAAGCGAGACAGACCCGTCGCTGTTCATGGGCGGAGTCGTTACGATGCGGGGCGTGATGGTCGTTGCGGATCCCGTTTGAAGTGGAGGCAGAGCCTGGGGCTGATCCAACACAATCACGGTAAACGACTGAAACGCACTTTGGGTGCCTGCTTCATTCTTCACGCTGAGGTCCAAGTTATATGTTCCGGGAGTCGCCAGGCGCTTTTGAAAAATCTTTCCACGTTGTGCTTCTATGAACTGCTGGTTTTGTGTCATATACCAGCTCAGTTCTGGTTGAGAAACATCGGTATCCGATCCCAATTCCAATGCTTCTCCTGCATGCACCGTCATGGGAATTGCCTGATGCGCTTGCTGGGCGAATACATGATGAGAAGAGGCGCTCATCACGAGAGTGAGAGCAACCAATGTGCCAGCGGCAACAGTGCGAGAATGCATGTTATCCAAAAATGCTATTCACAAAGACGACAATCGCACGGGAAAACAAGATGACAATAATTCCGGCGACAACATAGATAATAATTTTCTTTGCTTTCTCTTTTTGTCCTTCATCACCGCCGCTTACAATCAAGTACACACCGGCAATGATGATAGCAAAGACGGCAATAAGCAGAATGACATCCAACACAATTGAAATAATGCGGAGCATGACATCCGTTATGCTCAGGCTTCCGTCGAATGGCAGATTGTTTTGCGCGGCATCTATGCCATCCTGAAAACTTCCGGTGTAACAAGGGCTTGAGGTACAGGGGGCAATGGGTTGAGCCGATGTAGCAAGCGGGAACAGAAGAAAACCCGCAAGCAGAAGGGTTCCAACGATCCGTGAGAGGGGAGTACGCATATCAATCTATGATAGCATAAATCCGCTTTTTTCGCTAGGCTCTTTCGTATGTCCCCTCCTAGCCCTTCCATGGCTTCTCTCCTTGCACAACACAAGGTGGATGCCTTGCTTGTGACGAATCTGACAAATATCCGCTATCTTTCTGGCTGTAGCGTGTCTGCAGGCCGCATTCTCATCACTCCTCGAGCAATCACCTTGTACGTAGACTCCCGCTATAGCGAACGAGCCCATAAAGAAGCCAAGAAATCGATCCACATACGTTCTTTGGAGGTACTCATGGATGATCTTCGTAAGCTGCGCAAACTTGGTATGGAAGCGGATGATATGACTCTTTCACAGCTGGAACGCATGAAGAGGAATTTAAAGAACAAAAAATTAGTTCATACTTCTGGCTTCATAGAAGGGCTCCGTCGAAGTAAGAAGGATGAGGAATTACAAGCCATTCGAAAGGCTTGTTCCATCACAAAAGCAATTCTTCGGAGGATTCCTTCATTCTTGCGGCCTGGCATTTCCGAACAAGAACTTGCATGGAAGATCTGGGAAGAAGCACACCGTCACGGATGCACTGAACTCGCTTTTCCCAGCATTGTAGGATTCGGCTCTCACACATCCATTCCTCATCACGAACCGACAGAACGAACGCTCAAGAAAGGGGACCTCGTCCAGATCGATATGGGTGTGAAGTGGAAAGGATACTGCAGCGATGAGAGTCGTGTGTTCTTTACAGCAGATCCTACACTGGAACAACGGAACGTCTATAGAGCCCTTCAGAAAGCCAAAAAAATCGCAGAAAATATGATTCGCGTTGGCATCACAAATCATGCGTTGGATGAAGCGGCTCGCACGGAATTGAAGAAGCGCAATCTGGATGAATACTTTACCCATGCTCTCGGACATGGTGTGGGATTAGACATTCATGAAGGAATCACTCTTTCCAAGCGTGCACCGCTCATGACATTGCTTTCTCACGAGGTGATTACCATTGAACCGGGTGTCTACTTTCCTGGAAAGTGGGGTATGCGGATAGAAGATACCATCATCGTTCCCTGAAAGAAGGCTGTAAAATCATTGGGAAAAGCGTTCAACTTCTGGTATAATAGTTGTTAATGACAAAGAACATTCTCATTGCAGAAGACGACCCCGTGCTTCGGGATGTGTATGTCCGAAAATTCGGGACATCACCTGATTTTACGATCCGCACTGCTGCGAACGGAGAAGAGGCACTCACAATGATTCAACAGCAAGCCCCGGATGTTCTTCTCTTGGATTTGAATATGCCGATTATCGATGGCTTTGGGGTGTTGGAGAAATATCCCACCAAGGACAAGCGTTCGTTTAAGGTTATTGTGCTTACAAATTTTGAAGACCAACAGAACCGTCGCAAGGCAGAGGAGTTCCAGGTGGATGACTATTTTGTGAAGAAGGAAATGACCATCAAGAGTCTCTACGAGATGGCGCAGAAAGCCTTAGCCGCTTAAAGAAGCTGATAGCCCTCGCTCAGGGCTGTGGGCTTTCCTCTCTGCCTTTTTTCTGTACGATTGTGATCATTGAACATCATCGCTCAGTAAGAATTTGTGCTGGGGTGGCGGAATGGTAGACGCAGGGGACTTAAAATCCCCAGATCCGAATAGGGTCGTGAGAGTTCGAGTCTCTCCCTCAGCACCACTCGATATGAAGCCCTTTGAGCTATCATAAGAGTCAATTACAGCTTTTGCAGAATATTCTGAAATGCGTGTTCTGGAACTCCATAACGAACCAGAACATAGCTCAAAACAAGGATGAAGCCTCCTACAATAAGAAGAATGCACAGAAGGACTCTCTTGAGAATTTTGGATGCAAGAGAAGAGGAGTCTTTCCTGCTCTGTTGCTCTTTGATGCCGAACTGTGGAGGTATCAAGGAAGATTCTGACATACCTGCTGCCAAGAGCATGGTTCTTTGCGCATTCCACAGAGAGAAGAGAAGTAAAAATGTAAGGAGAGGAACAAAGAAGCTAAGGAAAAGACCTATGAAAAAAATGAAGGATTGCGTTGCTTGTCGCGTGATGAAGAGGGACAGAGCGGCTGTGATGAGAGCGAGTATGACGCAGACATGATTGATCATTTCAATGCGTGCAAGAAGGATCTGAGGATCCTTGCTGAAAGCGATCAAAAAAGCTGCCGCTATTCCAACTACGATGCATCCCAAAAGAGCGAACAAAGAAGAGCGTAATGTGGAAAGACCACTCTCCATTACAAAGGCAGAAGAAGAACAATCTGGATGAAGTACAATGCGACTGGAATACCAAGAGAGAGCCCTAAAAGAAGGTGTAAAACGTACAGACATCGCATCTGTCTTTTTGAATATGTCGCTGTCCCATCGGCTGTTTTTGCGAAATTCATAGCGATAGCATACCCTTCATCCCTATTGGATGTATTTGATAAATTTTAAATTTATGCTATAATAGAAAGAAATACAAACACCCATGCTCGCTGCAAGACTCCCGTTCTCATCGCGCTTCTCTCGTGCATCCGCTCAACAGATCGGGTTCATCATGGTGTTTGGATCCTTACTCTTCGAAGGAACGTATAACGCTCTCGCAAAGGACATCACCCATTTCTTGTCGCCCTTGTCCCTCGTTATTTTAAGTGAAGGACTCACGGCATTCTTTGTGGTGGCAACGATCGGTCTTGTTACGCTGACGCGCGAACTTTTCCGCGCCAATGGAAAGCAACTCTTCACGGGCATGCTCATCGGTATACTGAACTCCGCTCTTGCACCGTACTTGTGGTTTCTGGGACTTCAATATACGACAGCAGTGAATGCTTCTATTTTGTATGGATCCGAAATCTTGTTTCTGCTGTTCTTCAATTATCTCTTCTTATGTGAAAAAATTAATCGCACACAATTGCAAGGTGCTTCTATTGTCTTAGCAGGTGTGGTTCTTATTGCCACACAAGGCTTTCAATTTGGCTTTATGATCCATCTAGGGGACGTCCTCATCCTCCTTGCCAACATGGTGTTTTCTCTTGGAACCATCCTCTTTAAGAAAAATTTGAGCCATATGCATCCGGAGGCAGCGCTTTTTCTGAGAAATATTTCCGGCATCGTTACTGCGGTCTTTGTAAGCACGCTTCTAGATCATCCCTTTGTCCGCGAGATCAGCTCCTTCCCCATTCAGTACGTTTCATCACTCCTTGCCTTTGCTTTCTTCTCGCGCTTCTTGAATCTCTCCTTTTTCTATGGTGCCTTGGAGAGATTACCTGCCACAACATGCGGGCTCATTATGAACGGTGTGCCTCTTTCCGGCATGTTCTTCGCAGCCGTCATGCTCCACGAAAAGGTCTTGCCGTATCACATTGTGGGAGCTTCTCTCATCATCATGGGGCTCATGCTCGAACAGATTTCCCGCGACACACTTGTGCATGTGAAAGAAGCCGTGATGCGATTCCGTGCTCAACAGAATCCGTAGGTATTAGATTGGCAGCACGTCCATCTTCGCCGGAGCTAAGTCGTCTCGTGAATGCTCTCCCACATGAAGGACTGTTTTGGTAACAGGATCAATTTCTTCTGCCTGCACAATGAGGCGACGGAGTGTGGTCCCCACAGGCGTACAGGTCATGAGTGTCGCAATGCGCTTGTCCGTGGGCTGATCCAGCACGGAGACATTGGAAGGTTTCACTTCTACTTTCTTCGTCACGCGGTACGTATGAAGGTCTCCGCCGTAATAGACGGAGTATTCATCTCCAATGGAAAGTTCATTCAGGCGAGCAAAGACTTCTTTATATTTTCCAGGATCCCACGGATAGTACGAACTGTGTCCTGTGAGGAAGAAGTTTCCGGCCTGACCAGGTTTTGCAGTGCCAGGATAGTGCACAACTCCTTTTTGGAGGGAACCCTGAATATCTTTTTCAAACTGATTCCAATCTTCCTTCAGCAAAGCGGATGTGGGAGGATCCACAATCGGAATGTTTTCTCCTAACGTTGGAATAACAAGTCTGTTCTCGGGAGGTCCTACAAGAGGAAGCGCTGAAATGAGCGAGGCAGCGTCTGCCATCGCATCTTGCTGTGTAATGCGGGTGACCGTCTCCGGATCATTGGATTGTTCCGTTAACTTCCGAAGATTCTGCACCGTTTGGACGTCTTCCCCTAGGGCTAATTGAGCTTTTGTAATACTCCAGAAACTGGGGGCATTGATACCTACAAAGAGAAGCAAGAAGATGGCCGCAAACGTTCCTCCAAAGCGGATTGTATCCACCATGAAGAGGAATGTTTTGGAATGAGGCTGAGGTTTCTTCTTTTTTCCAAAAGAGAGAGGAGAGGAGAGTGCACGGCTGGTCTTGCCGGATGCACGACGCAATTTCGTGGGGAGTTCTTTCATGCTCTTCTTCGATTCTTCCAATGCATGACTCAGTTCTTCTTTTGTTTCCGAAAGCTCTGCCTCTACTTCCGAGAATGCACGAGACAGAACACCTTTTGTTTCTGTACGAATGGAAAGAAGATCTTGTGCTGGAAGTGCTGCAGGCAGATCTTCCCGTGCTACTTCTTCAATAACATTCCAGAGTGCTGCCGAGACATCCTCATGAACACGTGAAGAGCGTTCAGGAGCTGTTTGTATGATGTCCTTCTCTTCGCCTGGAAGAATGATATTTCCCTCGTCGTCGTAGGCGGCAGTGTGGGTGTGGGTATTTCCCATAAGCTCTTCAGTATAGCATAAAAACGCTCATTCTTCCATCACTCCGCCGCCGATGACTTCATGACCACGATACAAAACTAAAGATTGTCCAGTGGCCAGAGGAGATTCCTCTTCATCAAAATGAAAAACGCCCTTTGAGCCCTGAAAGGAGAGCTTTCCTCGTCTTTTCTGACCGAGCGATCGGCACCGATACTCAAAGGCGATGCCCTCTTCTTCAGAGGGTATCCAGCTGATCCAGCGAATCTCACGGAGCCCTATTTCCTGCCGCTTCTCCATTCCTTTCTCAGAAACGACAAGTTCATTTTGCTTAGGATGCTTTGCGACGACTTCCAGTGGAATCGTCAGTCCTCCAATACCTAATCCCCGTCGTTGGCCGATGGTATAGAGAGGAAGTCCTTCATGCTCACCCACAATGGTTCCATCGCGTCGAACAATCTTACCGGGATGCATGGCATCGGAAAGATAGCGCTTTAAAAACTCTTTCGGATGTTTTTCCGGGAAGAAGCAAAGGTCCTGACTTTCTTGGTATGCCTCCGGAAGCGGTACACCATAGTGTTTTGCAAGCTCCATGACATCACGTTTCATCATGCTGCCCAAGGGAAACAAAACAGAGTTCAGTTGTTCCTGCGTGAGTCCGTACAAGTAATAACTTTGATCCTTGGATGCATCCACTGCTTCCAGAAGCACACAGCGCTTTCCTTCGGAAGTTTCTTCCGTTGCAACGCGACTGTAGTGTCCTGTTGCGAGTTTCTCACAACCGAATTCCTTCATGAGCTCTAAGAGCTTTCCGAATTTTATCTGCCTGTTGCAGCGAATGCATGGGTTTGGTGTTGAGCCCTGACGGAAGCCATCTAAAAAAGGATCCACCACGTGTTCTTTAAACTCTTTTTCCAGATCCACAATGTGATACGGAATGCCAAGGTGATCTGCCGTTCTCTTCGCGCGCGATGCCGTTTCTGCGTTACAGCATTTGCTTGGAAGCACCTGCGAGAGCGCCGGGGCGAGGGGATCACTCCACAAGGTAAAGCGAACACCAATCAATTCATGTCCATCGGCCTTTAGCATGTGTGCTACGGTCGAAGAATCAACACCGCCGGAAAGGGCCATGAGGATACGCATGGGAAGGGAATTATGAAGGAAGAATGATGAATTATGAAGGGCGAAATGGAGCAGAAGGATCAGTGTTTTACGTCTTCATAATTCTCGCTTCTTCCTTCATAATCCGCCTATGATCGACAAAATTAAGACGCTCACACAGGAATATGCAACTCTTCAGAAAAAAATGGAGGATCCTGCCGTGTATGGAGACCAAAAGGAAGTAGCGCGCATTGGAAAGCGACTCCGCGAATTGGAACCTCTTCTTCCACTCTATGCAGAGTATGAGCGTGCGCAGAAATCCATCCTCGAGGCACAGGATCTTGCGAGTGATCCAGACCTAGGACCACTTGCTCAGGAAGAAGCAGATCGTGCCAAGGAAAGGATTCCGGAGATGGAAGAAAAAATGCGCATGTTCCTTGTACCCAAAGATCACGATGACGAAAAAAGCGTCATTTTGGAAGTACGCGCAGGAACGGGCGGAGAAGAAGCTGCACTTTTTGCGGCAGAGCAACTCCGCATGTATTTGCGCTATGCAGAAGAAAAAGGATGGATGACGGAATTCCTCCGCAAGAGTGATGCAGATGCAGGAGGTATTAAAGAAGCAAGCGTACGTATTGAGGGAACCGGTGCCTATGGAGACCTGAAGTTTGAGTCTGGCGTGCACCGTGTGCAGCGCATTCCGGCAACGGAAAATAAAGGTCGTGTGCATACCTCCACGACCACGGTCGCCATTCTGCCGGAAGCAGAAGAAGTGGATATTGAAATTCGTCCGGAGGATCTTCGCATCGACACCTTCCGTTCCGGTGGTGCAGGAGGTCAGCATGTGAACAAAACCGAAAGTGCTGTGCGCCTGACGCACATCCCAACGGGAGTTGTGGTGGAATGCCAGACGGAACGAAGCCAAATTAAAAACCGGGAACTTGCGATGAAAGTACTCCGAAGTCGTCTGTACCAAGCAGAGCAAGAACGACTTGCAAAAGAGCGAGGGAATATGCGCTCAAGCCAGGTTGGTTCCGGAGATCGCTCCGAGAAAATCCGTACCTATAACTTTCCACAGGACCGCATTACAGATCATCGTATAAACGAAAACTTTTCCAACATCCCGGGTATTATGGAAGGGGAGTTAGGAGATCTTATTTCAGCACTGCAGAAATGGGAGATGGAAGAAAAATTGAAGCAGGCATGAGCCTTGACATTTTTATGCAATTTGGTTGAATGTTTGCACTTCTTTCTCTCGATTGAACGCCTCGTAGGACGAGGGATGTCAGTCTTGGAGACTGACAGTTGTTCTTTCGAAAGCATGAAAGGTTTGTGTCATGAACGTTATTGCAGAGGCTCCTTCCGTCGTCCTGGAAAACCAGCGCTATAGCTTGGAGGATGCGAATAGCATTCTCCGACTTATCATGGAGATGCAGGCGAAGGAAAGGCAAACCCACATCGTTTTAGTACAGGCTATGTGTGCACACAATGCACTCACAAGCCCATTAAAACGAAGTATCGCTAAAGTTGCGAATTCGTTGGACATTTCGCTGCCGCACAATTATGAGTCTCTTGTGGGACCCGTTGTACGGTCGCGAATCGCAAGCAAAGAACGTTGCATTATTCATGCCACTCCTTTCCGCGCCAATTAGTGCGGGAAGAGAAAGAGCAGGCTGCCCCCGTTTATACGTGGGGCAGCCTTTTTTCATACTTGACGTGCAAAAAAACATTTCTATCATGTTTGCAACCTATCTCCGGAAAGAAGGTTCTGATCAGGGAGATCAGGTACTGCTCTTTCCATTCTCTGTTCGGAAGGAATCGAAGTCATGATTGCTGTAGTAGCTGTTTCTTTTTGTGAAGAGGACGTTGCTCCTGATCCGGTACATATGGGTCAGAATGCAACGTCGTTGCGCATCGTCAGGTGGTTGCACGAGAATCACTACGAGGCAATCGTCGCTTTGCGTCGATGGATTAGCAATCCAGCACTTGGAACCGGAGGGAAAGTGCGTACAGCCTTTTCCGCGGCGAGATCTCATTTCGGAGACACTACTTTGCTCGATTTGCCAAACATAAAGCGAGTCGTGGAGGAATGTGTCGACGGAGTGACATTTGAACTCAAACAAGAATCGAATGCGACAGCATGACGGGGCCGTTGAACAGACGAGGCAAAAGAGCTAGCCGCTGTCCCTTTGGGATGGCGGCTTGCTAATGACGAATTTTCTTCATGAACGCACACCGTGCGTCAATCAATGCCTTCGTTCCAATATCCTTCCTAAACCGAACAGGACCTTGCACCTGTTCACAGAGCGATTCCGCAATCTTTTCCGCTTCTTCAAGCGTCTCTGCAATCCCCACGATTCCTGCCGTTCTGGAGCCGCCAAGATGCAAGGAACCATCATCATCTTCACGGATGTCTCCAAAGTAGAGCCGTGCGTTGTCGGAGATTGATGGAAATGTAACTGTTTCGCCTTTCTCTGTTTTCGCATCCGGGTAACTCTGTGGCGTTATGTACTTGCAGACGGTTGCTTTCTTCTGGAACGAAACATCCGAAGAAGAGAGAGATCCATCGATGATTTTCTGACAGATGGTCACGAAATCAGATTTCAAGAGGGGCAGAATGTTGAGTGCTTCCGGGTCGCCAAAACGGGCATTATATTCAATCACCTTTACACCGTTCTTCGTTGCCATAAAGCCGCCGTAGAGAATGCCTTTATAGGGCTCACCGCATTCCTTCATCACAGCATCTGCAATCTGCTGATTGATGGCATCTGCCTGTGTGAGATCGTCCCTTGTGAGAAAGGGGAGTGAATGATCAGCATCGCTGTAGGTTCCCATTCCTCCCGTATTGGGCCCTGTATCTCCTTCGAACGCGCGTTTGTGATCTTGCACGGCAGGCATGGGCACTACGCTGGAGCCGGAGACAAAGGCAAGCCGACTGAATTCAATGCCGATCAGTTTTTCTTCAATCACAACACGTCCACCTTCTTCTATGCATTCCTGCGCGTACGCAACTCCTTCGTCAATCGATGCAAGATGTTCTCCGCTGACTTTCACGCCTTTTCCTCCCTTCAGACCGTCGTACTTCACCACGTAGTTTCCCTCCAGATCCGTCAGAATTTTTCGAATATTCTCTTCATTGCCGCGGGGCGAAGATCCGCTCTCATCTCGTGTGAGGATGAAAAATCCTGGAGATGCATCGATGTTGTACTTCTTCATCAAATCTCGTGTGAAGCCCTTACTGGACTCTAACCGTGCGAGTGCTTTCTTCGGAGCAACACTTGGAATACCGATGGTTTCCAGTTCATCAGCAAGTCCTGCTCCAATGGGGTCATCTGGTCCGATGACGGCGAAATCGATGGCTGATGTGTTTGCGAGCTCCACGATGGCCGGAAAATCCATGATGTCCATCACATGCTGTTCCTTCGCAAGACGACGGATTCCGGGATTCCTGGAAGGGGAGACAGCAATGATTTCCGGTTTTTGAGGAGACCTGGAAAGAGCGTCTGCAAGAGCATGTCCGCGAGCAGAGGAGGTAATGAGGAGAATTTTCATGATGTGTGGATCATACAGCATTTCTAGGGAACGCCCTCACCCCCGCCCTCTCCCTTCGGGAGAGAGAGGATGCTCATCTCATGCATTTTAAAATCTCTAGAAATCGATCCCTCTCCCTGTGGGAGAGGGCAGAGCGAGGCCGCAGGCCGAGCGGGGGTGAGGGCTCAAAGCATATTCAATGCACCCTGCTCACCACTTTCATACTCATGCATCGATTCAGGATCAGGATCACACGAGCGACAATCATTTCGAATATCGCCCAGTTTTCTGAGCTTCTTCAAGTTCACGTCCGGCGTTGGATACTTCCCTGTGAAGCATCCCTCACTGAAATGTTTGATGGATCTGTTTCCATACTGCACCGACCATCGGAGATCCTCAATGGTTCCGTAGAAGAGCTTATCTGCACCAATGGATTTTCGCACTTCTTCCATGCTATGGTCTGCCGCAATCAACTCCCCAAAGGTAGGAAGGTCAATGCCGTAGGGATCCGGAGCAATGATAGGAGGCGCTGCAGACGCAAAGTAGACTTTCTTCGCGCCAGATTCACGCACCATTTCGATAATTTTCTTCGACGTATTGCCACGAACGATCGAGTCATCTACCAGAAGCACATTCTGATTCTTAAACTCCAGTTCAATGGGATGCAGCTTGAAGCGAAGGCTCCGCTGGCGGACGCCTTGCCCCGGCATGATGAACGTACGTGCGATGTAGCGATTCTTCACAAATCCTTCGCGGTACCGAACCTTCAATTTGTCAGCAAGACCGGCAGCCGCTGCACGAGCGGTATCTGGAATGGGAATGACGGAGTCAATCTTAATGCCTGACTTTTGAATTTGCCGTGCAAGAGCTTCTCCCATGCGAACGCGCGCTTTGTAGACGTTTACCCCGTCAATCGTGGAATCCGGCGCAGCGAGATACACCCACTCAAAGAGGCACGGTGAGAGATCTCCTTTTGCTACCTGTTTACTAAACAGACGATTTTGACGATCAATGAAGATCACTTCTCCTGGTTGAATATCGCGCACGAAATCAAAACCGAGAGCAGGGAAGACCGTGTTCTCCGAAGCAATGATATATTCCTCCTTCATGCCGTACCGTCTCTTGCCAAGTTGCAGAGGACGGATGCCGTGAGGATCGCGGAAGGCGACAATCCCGTGACCGCCGATCATGGCGATGGCGGAATAGGCTCCCTTGCATTCACGGAAAACCATCTTCATTGCATCAAAAATGTGTTCAGGTTTTAGCTTTTTGGGACGCTGTTTTTCCAGAGCCAATGCGAACATATTGAGGAGGACTTCAGAGTCTGAATTGGTCGTGAGATGACGGTAGTGTTTCTCCAGAAGTTCGGTGCGAAGTTCCGGGTAATTCGTGAGGTTTCCGTTGTGCGCCAGAGAAATACCAAACGGGACGTTCACGAAGAAAGGTTGCGATTCAAATTCACTCGAACTTCCGGCGGTGGGATAGCGCACATGACCAATCCCCATGGTTCCCTTCAAACGTGCGAGAGATTTCATATGAAACACATCACGCACCATCCCATTTGATTTTTTCAGATGGAATTGTGTGTCAAATGTCATAATACCTGCCGCATCCTGCCCTCTGTGCTGGAGCACAATGAGTCCGTCATACAAATCCTGAATGACGTCTTTGAAGCCGGAAACAGCAATAATGCCACACATAGAAAGAAATTAGCTGATAGCGGACAGCTGACAGCTTGTTTGTAAAATGCACAAACAGAGGCCTTTCAAAGATCTTGAAATGCCCTTTGTTGTATGGGTCACACTTCCCATGACTGTAGTGTAGAGAATTTGCCTATAAATTCAAGCGAATGCCGCTTTTATTGGCACAACTTTGTAAATGTATTACAGGTTGTTCCGGAGGGACATACAGCACCGCTGATGGTGCAGTCGGTAATACACTTTCCAAGATTTGCACTCGTTGTGCCGGTATCGCAGCTTTCACCCGCCCCACAGATGTTTCCTTGTCCTGTACACGGAGCATCACAGCGTCCTGTGAAGGTGTTGCAGGCGAGTCCCGTTCCGGCACATGCATCGTGATTAGTAGAACAATCAATAGGTGTGCAGGAACCTATAACTTGATCGTTGGCACTGGAAGGATTTTGACAGAATGGTGTGAGTGTTCCTGTACGGATCATGCAGGAGCCACAGGTGGTCGTGCAGCTCGGATTTCCTCCCGATGTACAACTGCATGAGACATCGTAGGGTGCAACAGCAGAGCATTCAGAAGGTACAAGATACGAACCACAAATGGTAATAGCGAGAGACTGGTTTGGGCCTGCCTGTGTGCACGATGCTGAGGTGATAGTCATAGTTTTTGTCGTCAGCGCGACCGATCTCTGAAGACATGATGGGTTGTAGCCGGAAGGACATGTGTATGCCTGTCCTGCAGGACAGGCGGGGATGAAGTACGAGTTCGCATTCACCGTTGTACCTCCATGAAAGAGCACACACGTAGGACCGCTTATCACAGAACTGGAGGATCCTCCCGTACTCCCCGCACTACTCGTAGACCCCAGTCCATTCTCCGCACACGAGAACTCAAACTCACCATTCGCACTCACGAGGTACACTCCTCCTTGCTTCAACAGATCTAAATCATCATTCACATCGTATCCATATGTCTTTCCTGACCATCTCGCTTTTCCACTCTTTGTCTTATCTCTCTCATCCGTCTGCTGCGCACTGTATTCATACACATGGAGCCCAGAAACGGTATTGTAATCCGTCACACTATGAAACCCATAGCCGGATGGAACATCATTACTCGGACAATGCACTAAGAACTGCATTCCTGGTTCAACCGTCACGGAATCTCCATACCCCAGACTCACCCTTGCTACTGTACTGTTCCCATAGATGTCCTGAATCTGCTGGGTGAAGTCGGGGTTTAGGAGGGTTGCTTTAAACCATGGAGAAAATTGCAGGAGCGCAAGAATCACGATCAAAACTCCCGCAAGAAGGAGAGGAGTATACCGGCCGCGAAGGAAGAGAGGTCGACGCATGAGAATTGCGAGAATCTACAATTCTACGGCGCGGATACGCAGAGCGGCGACGAGATTGTAGGTGAAAGGGAAGTAGATGGCGCAGAGATATCCAATGCAAGCGTTGTCGCAAGAACGGTCGTTGTCCCCGTCGTCACAATAGGAACAGAAGAGGTCACACCGTTTTGATTTGCAATGTAGATGTTCCCTGGCGTGGATGTTGTTCCGTTATACGGAGAAAGCCAGATGAGGGAACCAAATTCGGGATAGAACACCACAGAAGAAGATCCCTGAATACAACTCAAAAGATCGCTCACACCGCTTCCATCGTAATTCATGGAACGGATGGTTCCCGTGTTCGAGCCGGATGGAATATCGTACCAATAAATGCGCTGATTGACGGGATCCACCGTGAGGAGATTCTGGATGTTCGTTGGACGAGTGATGATCTTGTGCGCACCCTGACCTGCAAGATCCGCAGCGTACATCTCTTTAAACTTTGTCCAGAGAAGGAGACTGTGCTGCGCATCAATTGCTAAACCAGAAGGGACAGCGACGGTGGTATCGATCGTTGCGATTTCTGTCACTTGCTTTGTTGCCAGGTTCATCTTACGAATGCGAGAGGTAGAACTAAATCCTGTTGCAGGCATTTGTGCAAAGTAGAGATTTCCGTTGCCATCCAACGCGAGTCCTGTGTAGACCGTGCTGGAAGACTGCAGAAGAACGGTGGGATTGGAAGCAATGCCAGAACTATTCATGTCTGCCGCAACAATCTGATAATCACCGCTCGTTGTACCGTTCACAAAATCAGGGTTCTGCATCGACCAATATGCCTTCCTGTTTGCGTGATCAACCACGATTGCATTAAAGGAATAATAGAACGTGACACCGGTGGAAGGATTCTTATACGTTGCAGGAACGTAGAACGGTTTTTTGCCAATGCCATTCAAGCCGATCGTATTGATCTTTCCGAGTTCTGCCCAGAGAAGGCTTCCGGAGAGAGTTGGACCGGTAGAGACAGACGTACTGGATGAACTACTTGCTGCTGTGCCGCTACAAATCATGGATGTCGTCACAGACGGATCATCATTCTTCACGCACACAGGTGCAGCGGACTTGGAAAAGTCCGGACAGTTATTACAGTAGGCATAGTTCATGGACGGAATACTTGGCTTGGAAGAAGGCGGATTGGTTGTATGAGAGTAGTAATCGTCGCTATCAATCTCATAGTTCCCAAAAATCCCAATCACGTCACTGGCGGGAGTGCATTGCTGTGAGGAATCGGTCATCGCACTCGCAGGAGAGTTCAAAGAACAGATGTTCGTCGCCACACCTAAGTTATGGAATTGACCGTCCGAGCCTGTTGGAGCACTGGAAACACCTACGCCCCAGTAACGCAAATTGCCTGGTCGTGTGTAGCACGATGGAGAGTAGCCTGCCGGGCATGTGACATTTCCTGTATCGCAGCGTGGTTCTGCGTAGTCGTAGGAACCAACACAGTACGGACTTGTTTTTACAGATCCCGTTGCCGTGGACGTATAGTTCGTTTGCATGACTTGAACCTTGCGTCCGGAGACGGAACCTCCCATCACCCAGAGAGCATCTGACGCTCCCAACCTGTAGGTAAGTGCTGTCGCATTCACACGAGGTGTAGGCATGAAGTTGACCTCCTGACGCCAATCTTTTCCGTTGGTGGTAGAGAAGACATCGCAGGAGGAGTAACTATTGACGTTTTGAAGAAGATAGCCACCACCCAAGAGCCATAAGCGGTTTTGGTAGACCACTGCGGATGCATCTGCCATGCGAGTCGGAAGAACACCGACGCGTGTCCAGTGAGAACCGTTGAAGGAAAAGACATCGTAGGAATAGCCGGCACTGGAAAGTGCGCCGCTCGATTGCCCACCAATGAGGTACAATTTTCCGTTATACGGAACAAAGCTGTAATCCATCATCGAATAATCTCTGTTGGATTTCGTGGGAGACGTGAAAGCATCTGGCACAAGCCGAAGTGGTGGTATTGAAAGACCGATGCCGCTGGTAGGAGCGACGAACGGAATGAGTTCAGGTTCTACCTGCCATGATGTTCCATTAAAGGAGAACACCATGCGACTTGGACCGGAGCGAGGATTGGTTTGGTACCACGGCAACTTTGAGACAATCCCTTCTGCGACCACATAAATTTTGCCATTCAGCACGGCAGCATGCGGGTTAAAGACTTTATAGGGCAAAGGCGGACCTTGTACCCAGTTCATACCATCCTGCGACACATAGGTTTTATTTGTATAGTTACTCGTACTATCGGAGTTCCCCAATGGCTTCGAACGGTCATAGGACTTTCCTCCAAAGAGCCACAATTCTGTTGCTCCTTGGGAGGCAGGATTCTGATATTTCACGATCGAAATACCAGCCTCCCACGATATATCGTTGCGTGTGCCGACAGGCAGTTCGCCGCGCAGATTCCAATGGATTCCATCCGCCGAAGAGTAAATGGCCGTAGCGTATTGATAGCTTGAGTTCAAATAGACATTTGTTCCCGACGAAGACCCGAAGAGCCAGATTTTCTCGACGCCGCCGTCATCGATACTCGGACTTGCGAAGGTGAGCGCTTGTCCTGCCATGCCCATTCCATTCACCGATGGAATGCTTCCATTAATGGTTGTGTCTGAAGGCAATTTTGAATCAATCCGATCAAACCAGACAGATTGCGCAGTCCATTGTGACGAGCGGGTAGGGCAGATGCTGGCTGCTTTTTGTCCAAGCAATGCAGGAGGAATCATGGTTGTACAGTCGGAGTAACATCCGTCATCGTCATTATTGTTGCCATCATCACATTCTTCATCCGGAACGTTGGAATGGAACGTGTTGTAGTACGTTTCCAGAACGCCGTTTCCACAGGTGTTTGCAATGAAAGGCTTCGAGGAAGAAGAACTGGAAGCAAAGGCCTTACATTCGCACGAACATGTGGTGGAGTTGAAGAGTGCCGACGTACAGTTTGGAATATCTTCTGCGTGGCAGGAAGCGGGAACATTCGTACAACCGTTGGATGATGAAGACGACGAGAGAGGAATACATTGATTTCCCACACACGTTTGTCCGCTCGGACAAGGGTTTGTGACGTTATCACACTGTGCGGAAGAACTAGAGCTCACAGAGCTCGAACTCAAACTTGAGCTTGAAGAACTGCTTTCCGGGACACACGTGCCGCTGGAACAAATAAGAGGAGAAGGACACGTGACGGTTCCTCCGCACGGCTGACACGTTCCATTGGAACAGACCTGATTGTTCTCGCACAGCGTTCCATTCACGCAGGATGCTGAACTGACCGACGATGCGATGCTACTGCTACTGGAAGAAGAAGAACTGGAGACAGGAACACACGCACCACTACTACAGACCTGACCGCTTGGACATTGACTTGAATTCGTACACACACCGCATGTGCCGCTCGTACAGATGAGTCCATTCGGACATGTATGGATGCTGTCGCAGGGAACGCATGTTCCGTTGGAACACACCTGCCCGCTACATTGACCGGACGTGGTACAAGAACCACAGGTGCCATTCACACATGCCTGGCCCACAGGACACTGCGCGGTGAAGGTGCATTGTCCGCACGTTCCGTTGACGCATGCTTGTCCGCTAGGACATTGCGTCGAATTCGTACATTGACCACAGGTTCCATTCGTACAGATGAGTCCGTTGGGACATGTGTGGGTGCTATCGCAGGCGGTACATGTTCCATTCAAACAAAGCTGATTGTTGGGACACAACGCGCCGGAACATGCAGAAGAGGTGCTGGAAGAACTATTTATGCAGAGTCCATTGGAGCAGACTTGTCCGGAAGAACATGCATGCGTAGAATCACAGGGAACACATGTTCCGTTGGAACATACTTGACCGTTACATTGAGCGTTCGAAGAACACGTTCCGCATGTTCCGTTTACACATGCCTGTCCGCTTGGACACTGTGCGTTGGTAGTACAACTGATGGCACTACTTGAACTGGAGCTAGAGCCTGCGTACCCTGGGCACAAACTTGGGTTCTGTAGCCCCTTCGAGCAGCTGAAACACAAATCACGTTGGCTCATGAAGTAGTACATCTTGCTGCGTACCGACGTATCGTACGAGGTTAATCGGTTAATTTGCTGGTAGAGCGTTCGCGTCGGAACATCGGTCGGAATAGCCAGTTCACCACTGGAGAGGAAGAAGGTTCCGTCGTAGAGATCCAATTGTTTTTTTCCTGCGCGATAATTTGCGACTTCATTGCCCGTATATTCGTAACCCCAGTAGCGAGAGGCGGGCGTGATGGCTGTTGTTCCATTTGCAATGAGAGGAGTGCTTTGTGCGACTCCCTGACCACAACTCACAATGTTATGTTCATCATGTTTAATGAGCGCTCCGACGTTGGATTGGTCGAATGTGTACTTGTTTACGGGAATGCCATTGGCATTGATCACATCTCCTGCAAGCGGTGAAAAGGATATTGGCGAGGAGAAATCCAGCGATGGAATCATCAACTCCGGTGTGGAGGTCCTGGAAAAAACGGTCGCAATAACCGCCGTGACAACAGCAATGGAGAGTGCCGAGAAAAGAAGGCCCTTAAAATCCACTTCACAAAATCTTACAAGAGGAACTTTCTATTGGCTAATAAAGGAGAAAGAGATGGCTTTTCAGGATTATTTTTTTTGCTATAGTATCTTTCTTATGGAAAATTGTAGAAAGTCCTATCACACCCATCAAGCGAGAGAACAATTTCAGGTTGATGCATCTTCTGATGACGGCCCTGATGTCATCAGAAAAATTTCTATTGAGGAAGGAACGCCCCTTGGATTTCATATCGTGAATGAAGGATGGGCACGGCTTCGGATAGATGAAATCATCGTGTGCGTGCGTTTCCAAGAACTGCAAAGAATCCTGCCTTTTCTCATCCCGATCAGTTCCGTTCAGCCTGACGCTTCTTTGCTGTCACACAGTTTCGAATCAAACTTGCAACTGTCAGAGGGCCAACCCCTCCAGGAGTAGGAGTGATGGCAGATGCAATCTTTTCGAGTGCATCGAAATCTGAGTCACCGACCAGTTTTCCGTCTTTTGTGCGGTTCATACCTACATCGATGACCACAACTCCCGGTTTCACCATATCGGCTGTGATGAGATGAGGTTTGCCAACCGCAGCAATGAGAATATCTGCTTGTTGCGTGAGTGAAGCGAGATTCTGTGTTTTGCTGTGTGCAATGGTTACCGTCGCATCACGATTTAAAAGCATCACGGCAATCGGTTTCCCCACGATGTTACTTCGACCGACCACCACAACGTGTTTTCCCGCTGGATCGATCTTGTAGAAATTGAGAAGCTCGATAATGCCGGAAGGAGTTGCCGGGGGAAGATGTTCGAATTCGGTGCTCAAAAACATTTTTCCTACATTATACGCACCGAATCCATCAACATCTTTTTTAGGATCAATCGCCTTGATGACCTCCGGAACAGATTCTTGCAGATGAGAGGGGAGTGGCAACTGTACGATGAATCCTGTGACATCAGCATCGTTATTTAATCGATCGATCTCTTCGAATAATTCCTCTTTCGTGATCGTTGCATCCAGATGCAGATGCTCATGGCGCAGGCCTACCGCTTCGCAACTTTTCATCTTTTGCTTGATGTAACTGGAACTTGCAGGATCTTCTCCTACTTGTACTACAACGAGCTTGGGATCCAGTTTTTTGATATCTGGCTTCACTCGCTCAAGAAGCGCATCGGCTGCGGGTTTGCCGGCAAGGAGGAGGGCGGACATAGTTGAAGCATAGCAGAAACCCGAATGATCGTTGACAAGAATGCTTTTCTTTTGCTTGGATAGGGGCATGGAGCATTTTTCTGCCAGAGAACAAATGGATGAAATGATCATAAGGAGAGATTTCTTACAGCAAAGATTAGATTTTTTGGAGCACAGAAATTCTCGTTTCAATTCTGTTGATTTAAACAAATTGCGAGAAGCAAATCGCAATCGTGCGCAAGCGGCTATCCTTGAAGAAATAAATGAGCGTTGTCGCCGTATTTATGCGTTGAAGCAAATGATTGGAAATGCAAACGATCAAATTCTTCTTTTAGAAACAAAAGTATCGAGGCAATCTCCTGTTACCTATTTTCCTCAGACGAGTGAGCATCCTCAACATTCTTCACATCGTCCTTTTTCTGAAGCGGAAAGAAAAAGAAAAAAAGGACCAGTCTTACCTAAGCAAGTAAATTCGAAGCCGATTCCTGGAGCATTTCATGCACATATTCATCCCGATATTGCAGCTGAATTGGGCATCCGTAATCCTTACGAATATCCAAGGGACTATCCTCTTACTATTGCACAACCTGATTCACAGGATCTTGCAGCAATTATTGGAGGAGTGGATATGGTTCAGGAATCGGGAGTATCGAACGTGAATCAAAGCTCCATCAAGCAATCGTAGATTGTCTTGGCACTTGCTGACTTGTCTCCACTCGTATCAATCTTCTTCACATGAGGATTTTCTTGCACATATCGTTCGTATCCTGCATACACTTTTTTCTGTAGATCATCTTTTTCTAACTGATCCCTCGATTCCCGTCGCATGATGCGTTCACGGCAGACTTCGTAGGGGGGGAGGAGAACGAATTCCAGATCAGTTTGAATAAAATTGTTGTTCATTTCTTTCAGCTTCTCTAAGGGCACTTCAAGAGCTTCACCATAGACTAAAGTGGATGCGATGTAACGATCTGTAATGACAATTTTTCCTGCATCGAGTGCAGGTTGAATGACATTCTGAATGTGCCAAGAACGATCTTCCGAAAAAAGTTTTTGAAGCTCCAGCGGATCGATCTTCTCATCACTCTTGAGTCGTGCACGGATGGAAGATCCGATGGGACCATCCGTCGGTTCCGCCGTGAGCACCACATTATGACCTTCGCTCATGAGTCTCTCTGCAAGCAATTTTGCATGGAGTGTTGTGCCAGCACCATCGGGACCCTCTAAGACAATGAAGTGAGGAGGCATGGGGAAGAATTGAGAATTGAGAATTAGGAATTAAGAATAAAATACACCTCACAATTCTCAATTCATAATTCCTCATTCTTCTTATTACTTTCCTTTTACTTTCTCTAACTCTTTTATCAAGGTCTCCATCTCCAACGTAAACTTTCCGCTATCCGGCTCAATGTACTGCCAGACCACTTCGCCGTCTTTCAGAATACTGTAGCTCCGCCGTAACAGTTCTCCCAAAGAAGGAGGAAGTCCCTCTTTTCCTTTTTCATCAGAGAATTTTCCAATCATCTTCTTCACTTCAAATTTTCCATAGTCGGATGCAAACGCAATCTTGTCGGTATTCCACTGCGCCTGCTCAACCCATTTCTTAATTGCTCCAGGTTGGTCTCCACTCACGATAAGAATCAAGTCAGCACCTGCTTTCTTCATGCTATCCGCATTCTCGACAATCGCAGGAACGCAGATATTGGAGCATGTTCCGGAGAATGCGGCGGGAACGGTCACGAGCACCGTGATGCCTTTTATATCATCCAAGTGGACGGGAATATTGTCGGAGATGGTGTAGACGGTGGGGGACATGACTAATGAAGAATAGCGGAAAAAAATTTATCTTAGTAAAGAAAATAGAAATCCAAATAGTGCGCCAAGGAAGGCAATTAAGACCTTTTCAGAAAAATTTCCGGAAAGGAAAAATTTACTTTTTATATCTTTTGAGAAAAGTCTTATTAAATTTCTTTCTTGATATAATGCATATAGATAAAAGGAGAAAAGGACCAAGGATATTGTTATAACGGCGATTTCAAATCCTCTGGAAAAATAATTTAAAAATCCGAATACTAAGTTACTTGTGGAAAGTATTGAAAAAAATATAAGTGTTGGGATAAACCATCCTGTCCATATCGTTACGTGATAAATTTTCTTTCTTTGATTCTTTTCAAGGATTTTTCCTATTAAGCTTAGAAATCCTTCAAGAGAATTATTCATTATCTCTCCCGGAGCATGGATTACGGTTAGTGCTTCAATAAAAATTGAAATATTCGGTTCATCACTTATTATTGCAAGCGAATTAGTTGTCTTTTTTTCTTTTTCTATTTCTTCAATAGAATTGTATTCATATCCTCCTTCTCTGAATTTAATCTCTTTTGCACCAGCCTCCCTTAATAGGGAGACTATATCTTGGATATCATTTAAGAATAATTTAGGAAGATAGAATGTTGCGCTATACGGAGCGATTCGTTTTTTAGGCATATGAATCTCGTTTAATGAAAGAAAATTACATCATCCCCTCCATTCCGCCTCCACCTGGCATCGGTTCTTCCTTCTTCGGAATCTCCGTGATGGCGACTTCCAAGGTGAGGAACATGGAAGCAACGGACGCAGCATTCTCCAGTGCTGAACGGGTGACTTTCTTGGGGTCAATCACCATCGCTTTCACAAGATCTTCATACTTCTCGGTTGCCACGTTAAAGCCCACATCTCCTTTGTAGTCGTGCATCACTTTGTTTACAACCACTTTACCTTCTAATCCTGCATTGTTCGAAATAGCGGCCATAGGAGCGATCAGGGCACCTTTCACAATGTCTACACCAATCTGTTCATCATCGTTATCTACTTTCACTTTCTCAAGAGCATCCAAGCAGCGGATGTAGGCCGTTCCTCCTCCGGGAACAATTCCTTCTTCTGCAGCAGCACGCGTTGCAGAGAGGGCATCTTCCACGCGGTGTTGCTTTTCCTTCTGTTCTACTTCTGTTGCAGCACCCACTTTGATGACGGCAACGCCGCCACTCATCTTGGCTAATCTCTCCTGGAGCTTTTCGCGGTCAAAGTCACTCTTCGTTGTTTCGACGCTTGCCTTAATTTCGTTGAGTCGTGCGGTAATTTCTTTTTTATCACCCCCGCCATCCACAATGAGGGTGTTGTCCTTCGTCGCAACCACTTTGCGTGCAGTACCGAGGTCATCAATCGTTGCATTCTCGAGTTTCAAACCGACTTCTTCCGAAATCACACGACCTCCTGTGAGAACGGCAATGTCTTTCAGAATTTCTTTCCTGCGGTCTCCGAAGGCAGGAGCCTTCACTGCGAGTGCACTGAAAGTTCCACGGAGTTTGTTGAGAACGAGTGTTGTGAGTGCTTCGCCTTCCACGCTTTCGGCGATAATCACAATTTCTTTGCGTCCTTTCTGTGCAAGAGATTCCAAAAGGGGAAGAATCTCCTGAATAGAGCTGATCTTTTTATCGGTAATCAAAATATGAGCACGCTCGAAGACTGCTTCCATGCGGGCGGGATCTGTCACGAAGTAGGCAGAGATGAATCCGTTATCGAACTGCATACCTTCTACAAATTCTTTCTCCAGTCCCAGCGTTTGGCCCGCTTCTACGGTGACAACACCGTCTTTCCCCACTTCTTCAATCACTTCGGCAATGGCCGTGCCAATCTCGCTGTCTTGTGCGGAAATGGTCGCAACCGCTGCATATTCTTCTTTTCTTTTCACATCCTTCTTCATCTTCTCAAGATGCGCCGTGACAGCGCTGACAGCTTTATCGATTCCACGCTTGATGGAGATCGCGTTGGATCCCGTTGAAATGTGCTTCATGCCTTCTTCCATCATCGCATGAGCAAGAACGGTTGCGGTCGTCGTTCCGTCACCGGCAGCATCGTTCGTTTTGGTTGCAGCTTCTTTCACAAGCTGTGCACCCATGTTCTCGAATGCATCTTCCAGTTCTACTTCCTTTGCAACAGACACACCATCTTTTGTCACCATCGGTGCGCCGTACTTTCGTTCCACGACCACATTGCGCCCGTTCGGGCCCATCGTCGCGCGGACAGCAGAAGCGAGTTTAGAGACACCCTTGAGGACTTTTTCACGGGCGTCGGTACCGAAGAGCATTTGTTTAGCCATAGAAGCGAGAGTAAGAGAATAAGAGAAGAAGAGGACCTATGAGCGGCCCTTCGCGGCCGCGATGTCATTAGGCAACTTTGCCCAGAACAGAATCAAGATGAAGAATCTTCACTTCAATTTCTTTGCCATCCTTTGTTTTCATCTTCACTTCATCACCGCTGTACTTTCCAAAGAGCACTTTGTCTCCAACCTTCAGAAAGTCTTTGGGATTCACTTTGTCTTCGCCAATGCCACCCGTTCCCAGCGCAATCACCATGCCTTCCTGAGGCTTTTCCTTGTTCGCAGTATCCGGAATGACGATGCCGCTTGCAGTGACCTGCTCTTTTTCGAGGGGCATCACAACCACACGATCACCAAGTGGCTCAATGTGTACAGCGAGTTGAGGGACTTTCGCAGAGGACATAGGAAGAAGGGAAAACGAAATACAAGAAAGATTTAGCAGTCGTGAGTTTAGAGTGCTAGGAAAGGGGAGTCAAGAGAGGATCATTTCTGTGCAATCTGACGTTCTTCCACTGGTCTTTTCGCTTCAGAGAGTTGTACGAGTGTATCCAGTTTTTCGAGGCAGCTCCTTTCCCGAATACAGGCAATGGCACAGGAATGCACTTTTCGCATCAACCAATTTTCCTGCTCGGTTCCTTTGTGCATGAGTTCTATGAATCGGTTATATACACGTGTTGATTCGTCAGGATGTTTTTGAAGACGCAATCCCAATTCCACAGCAATGCCAAAACGAGCGGGATGTTGTTCCAGGAATTGCTCTTCTGACATGGCAAGAATATTCAGGACATCTGCAATGCTCACATCGGCAAGAAATTCTTCGATCAATTGAATCCCATTTTTCTCTTGCACTTCTTCCTTCTGAACGAGAGTTCTTTCCGCAGCAGCATCTTTTTCTTGTCCGAACGCAATATCGGAAAAAGGAAGAAGTATCACGGATGTGATGAACACAGCTCCTATTTTTCCTCGAAAAGGGGAATGGAAGACCGTTGTGCGTGGAACGCTTTCTGTTTCGGATGCCGCCGATCGCTCGACGTGATGCATCATTTTCAAAAGCGTACTCCAGGTTTTGTGAAGATCAAGATGGATTATTCTGCTGCAGCTGCCAGAAGATCCGGATCTTCTTCGTCAGAAATATCAGATCTAGCTTCTACGGCAGAACCTTTTTGATAATTGACGGGCTCATCATCAAGAAAAAGCACTTTTTCGAATTCTCTTTTTAGAGCTTCAATAACAAGTTGCAATCTGGAAAATGAAGTCTTGATTTCCAAAGTTCCATCTTCTACATCAATGCGAAAGCCCCCATGAGGATGATGTGCTAATGCCTGATGGGAAACAATTTTTAAATCTGTATCACTTGCAGAATCAACGTAAAGCCGCGTGGTGGTAAATGAATTTCGAGACATTTTGAGAAATTGAACAAAAATAAAGCCCGAGCATTCTACTCAAGAAAATATCTCTGTCAAGCCCTCATCCTTGCCCATTTAGAAGCCAAGAAGACAATACATCCATGCAATTCAATGAATTAACAGCAGAGGAGGCCGATATCATCGAACACAAGGGGACAGAGGCCCCATTTACGGGTGAATACGATAATTACTTCGAGAAGGGGACGTACATCTGCAAGCGCTGCAATGCAGAGCTGTATCGTTCCGATGACAAATTTAACTCCAGCTGTGGCTGGCCCAGTTTCGATCAAGAAATTCCAGGAGCCGTGAAGAAACTTCCGGATGCAGACGGATTTCGCACAGAGATTCAATGTGCAAACTGCGGTGCGCATTTAGGTCATGTATTCACGGGCGAACATCTCACAGAGAAAAACACACGACATTGTGTGAATTCTCTGTCGATGAGGTTTGTGCCGGAAAAATAAAGCAACCCCTGCGAGACGATGTCCAGCAGGGGTGTGAGTGGGAGTCCACTCATGTGGCGCTCAGCTGAGCGCCGAGGGTTGCCTTGTGGTCGGCGGGAGTGAAGGTCCGTCGCCTTCCGTCGCTGCCTTCGGTGCTACGCCTTTTTGTTCGGGCGCTTCCGATGCCGCGTCATCTTTTGGCGATGAATCTTTACCTTTACCCGCGGGTTTCTTCTTGGCCACGTGAGCCTCCTTTCAAGAGACGGGACAAAACAACACTAACGTGATTATACATTCTATTTCTATTTTTGCAATTTCCTCGAACATGCTGCGATAATGTCCGCCGTCGGCATTTCGTAGAGCTGGGCCAATTCTTCCATAAGATGCTTTCCGCCCCAGATTTTTTGCTTGGAGAGATGGACTCTGCGAAGAAGAGGAAATCCTCGTGCAAGATTTCCATCTTTCCGGATGAGAAGCTTTCCTAATTCAATGAGCGATGGACTATGGTTGGGAAAAATGGCCAAAGCAGTACGAAGACAATTCTCTGCTTCATCATCTTTTCCTTCTTCTCCCAGAAGAAGCGCTTTGTGATAATACGCATCCTGGCTTAACGGATTAAATGCCAGGCTCATATCCAATGCTGCATTCGCTGCAGCAAAATTTCCTTCTGCTAAGAGATGGTGCGCTGTCATGCGCATGTGAGTAGAGCCAATTCCATCTACCACAGGTATAAAATGCATTTGTAAAGGAAGAGAAAGTTCGTGTGCCACTTCCGGATCTAAACGCACATCCACAGGTCGAGAAATAGCTCCTTGAATAAGTTCTGTCATTTCATTCAATCCTTTTGCAATATTTTGCACAGGAAACTGTTGAACCATATTCATGCCGGTATCCAGAAAGAAGAGCTTACGCAGACTTGTGACAATAAAGAGTGACCCATGGGAAGACGTAGGATATTGATTTCGCTGTGAATCCCAGTGAAAGGAATTCGCATAGAACATTTGATGAAGCGGTATGCCAGATGCTTGCAAAAGAGAGGCAGCCATCCAAGGACCAGAAAAGCACGTCAGATTTCTTTCTTTTTTTGCATACGTAGGATTACCTGCGAGGTAACTCACAGCGTTATCGTCATAAGGAAATCGTCGTACTGCTGCAAACACCTGGTGAATGAGTGCACGTTGCAACGCATCCCTCACGTCAAAGTCATTGTCTGCACATTCTTTTAAAGAATTCTTCCACATCTCTGTAGGGAACGATTCAAGAAGAGTTGGTGATGTTACTTCTCGCTTATTATAGTCTTCTTTCGACTGGGCTAGGATCATTTTTCGTTCCTCTTCTGTGGGAATATGTGTGGCCAGCATGGATTCAAAACTTCGTTGGATGAGTGCACGTACCAGGACTTTTTCTCTATGCAATGTATGAGAGCGCATGGAAGTTGAGAAACTTTGTGCGATGAGCGGATTCTCTTCCATCATCGAAGTGAATCGTTTGCGTGTCCATTCGACGATTTCTTGTGGCGACCATTGCATGGTGGGAACGGGATGTGAATCTGTAGTCAAAACTCCGACCATTGCTTCCAAATGAGCTCTCAATGACGGCGTAACAAGAACAGGATTTTCTTCTGCGGTCGTATCAAATGTATAGAGTCTCTCTGAGAGAGGGTTCAGAACAAACTCTGTCTCTTTTTTTTCTCCTTTTGTGTGGACCAACCCTATGACTGCGTGAACGAGAAGTTCGATCTCTACTTTACTGACCCCATTGGAATTTCTTAATCCATCCAGAATCCTCATGCATCGAGCTATTCTCTCTGCTTCAGAGAAATCGGAAGAGAGAAGAGCTGCAGAAGACCGTACTCTTATAAGATCTTCTTCCCAATCGGTCTGGACAAGTCGTTGCTTTTTATCTTGTCGTATTTTGAGGGCGAGCGAGAGCAATTTTGTTCCATCTGGATCGGCTACTTGTTCCAAAGAGTTCCATTCGTCTTCAGAAATTTCCAAAGCAAGAGAGCTATCTATAAGTTCGCTCGCTTTTCTTAATGCTTCTCGACTGTGTTCAAGAGTGGCTTCCTGGAGAGTGCCCATTATTCTGTCTCGGATTGTTTCAATGGTTGGAAAAGTCACCGAGTTTTCTTTCTCCCTTCTCTTTGCCTCAATAATGTGGAAGAGGCTTGGTGCACCTGTGACTAATCTTCTCAGACGATTTTTAAGCGCAAACAAGACAAAAAGATGATGTTGCGCAGCATCTGCCGCCTCGCAATACGAGGAGTGTGTTTGCGCAGGATCGTTTATCAGTTCGTTGACGCGTCGTGCAAAGGAATCCATAAATCCATCATCTCGTTTTGCAAGTTGATCCAGCAGAGGAATAAGCCCGCTCATATGTATTCCATCCATCGACACAAGAAACATTTCTTCCAAGTAGGAAGATCTTCCGCGCGCTTTCTTTTCAAGAAAATCTGTGAGGAATGTAAGGCTTGAGTCTATCGCTGTAAGAAATACTTTTTTTGGATCTGGTTTTTCAAGAAAACCGCCCAAGATTTGGATGGCTGCTTGAAGATGAATAGATTGAGAGAATTCATCGCTCGTTTTCAGTAATTCATACAGTGACCTCTCTTGTGCATACAGGAGATCCTCATGCTGTATGCGAGCAAGGACTTCACTTCCAGGGCGACCAGGCCATGTGAGAGCATCGGCAAGGCAGATATGCCACATGTCATCTCGGTTTCCTCTTCGAATATCTTCAAATGTTTGAATGATGACATCCTCCCTGTATCTATCTCCGAGAAGATCCGACTTTTTACGCCATTCCACAGCATTTCCAATAGTTACACCCAGTTGATTCCGTGAGATTTCTACAAAACGTGATGAATCATCCTCCCTATAAACGGATATTTCTTTCTCGCGATGATGTTTTGGTCGATTTTGTACCTGAACAAGGGAAGGAAATTGTTCTGCAAATTCAGGAGTTGGTTTTGTCAGCGATGAGCGCTGAACAAGTTCTACTAATCCTACAAAACGTTCGGGTGGAACCCATTCTTTCTTTTGCACATCGTGTGGAGATGGATTTTCCATAAAGTAAAACACTATACAATAAATATCTATTAAGACAATCACTGGTTTTATCCTCTTTACAGTCCTTAGAGCCTGTTCTTAACAGAATACTATCGCTACACTACGCCCCTCTTCCTGGTAATCGTTGGTGTCGCTACCACGTGGGGAGAGATTCCGGAGACATATGTTGTCTCCGGTTTTTAGTCCATTTCTCTAAAAAGACCTTTCTTGAGTAGTGCATCGTCAATCTGCTCTATCGTTTTATCCCCTATAACTCGTGATACACGAAGTTGCTCTTCTGTACTCGAAAGGAGATCTGATATCAAAAAGATACCTAATCCTTGTAAGGCGCCCACTGTTCTTGTATCCAATCCAAGAGTTGAAAGAGGGGAGCTTAATCCAAAGAAAGATTCCTTTCCTGGAAGTCGTCCCGTTCTTCCAATATGGAGTTGTAATTTCCTCATTGCTCTTGCCTCTACCTGACGGATTCTTTCTCGTGTCACTTTAAAAATTTTTGCAGTCTCTTTAAGCGTAAAAGGCTTGCCATGTTGTTCTGGATCGAATGTATTGTTTTCTGTTAGTCCCAATCCAAATCTCATGCATATAATCCTGCGCTCTCTCCAGCTCAATATTTCCAATACTGTTCTCAAGGAATCACGAAGGTCATGAGCCGAGGCGACGTCTACAGGATTCGCCGATTTCGCATTCACGCACGTTTCTCCAAATGTTAAATCTTGTTTTGTTCCCACAGGTCTGTCGAGACTAACCGGCTTACTTGCTTTGATTACATCCTGAATGAGTTTCACTTCAAGCCCAGTACCCTCAGCAATTTCGTCTATCGTCGGATAACGATGACGATCATTTCCGAAATCTTTCTCGAACTTTCGTATAACTCCCATTTGTTCGCTAGCATGTGTCGGTAGGCGCACCGTGCGTGATAAATCGTGAATGCAACGAGAAACAGATTGCCTAATCCACCATGTTGCATAGGTACCGAATTTTATGTCTCGTTCTGGATCAAATTTTTCTGCTGCACGCATGAGTCCTATATTTCCTTCTTCAATAAGATCCAAAAAGCTGACGCCTCTATTTCTATATTTTTTTGCAACAGATACAACCAGTCGTAAATTGCCATTACAGAGGAGTACTTTGTTTCTTTCCAAATTTTGTTGATGCAGAGCGATACGTGCAAGACGTTTTTTAAAATCTTCTCGTGATTCCCCTAGAGAGAAATCAAGATCTTGAATAGTGACGCCTTCCATCATAAGAAATATTGCTTTCTCGATTCTGCTTGTACTTCTTTCTTGTGGATCGTAGTTAGTACGTTCTTCAGATATTTCATATCCTTCTTCGCTTTCTTCATCTTCCTCATTATGTAACTTTGTTGATGCGAGCGCCATGACAGGCAGAGATCGATTTGCACCATCCAATAAGGCCCCGTAGTTTCGTAATATATTTATAAGAATCACATAGGCTGGTAATTGTATATCGCACCGTGCAATCGCTTTGAGAAAACGTTCTTCATCGAATTTTTCCGGAGAAGCTCCCTCATCGACAATTGCGAGAACCTCTCTTGCTTTCTGTAAAGCTTCTTTTTGTGCATTTCTTTTCTGTGAATTGAACTCCAGAAAGTTTCCAGCGGCAATTCCTGCATCAAATTTTCTCAATAAAGCTATCATTCTTTCACGAATGAATGGATTTGAAAGCAATTCTCGTTCAATTACTTTTTTCGATTTCTGAATTTCTCGTCCATATGTGATTTCTTCTTCTCTACTTAAAAGATGTTCCCTCCCCATTTGCTTTAGATATAAACCAATAGCGTCAATTCCTCTTTTCCTATCCTCATTTTCTTCACTTGCTGTAGACTCAGGCTCTCTGATTTCTTGATTCGCGTCATAGCGTCTGGGGATTGCATCTTCCTCAAATCTCACAGTGTCAAAGGGATTTTCTTCATATATGTCATCAGCATTACTCTCTTCATTACGCTCTTTCTGCTTTCTTTTTTTCTTCATCTTTCTTCTCCATGGTAAGAAGCCATTTTGTTTGTCGTGACCATTCTTCATTTCTGATGCAGGAGGTATGTCCCATAAAGGAATGAGTTCTTGTTCAGCAACCTCACAGGCTTCCAAAACATTTTGTAACTGAATTCTGAGCGTAGGAATCCTTGTCTGTTTCAATGCTTCTTCAATTTCTTGTCTCTGGCCATAGAGAGACAAAATCGTATTCCCAAATTGCAGCGGTTCATGATCGCTCCGAATGGCATCGCGATCGATATGAATGCCTACTGTGCCGAGCGCAACAAGAGAAAATCGCTCACCTGCCTTTTGCCGCATTCTTTCAATGACTGTGGCAACTCTTTCCTGCTGAAAATCTTCTAAAGTGAGCAGTCTCCCATTGAATACATGACCGTTTTCCAATGCCGCTTCTTGTGTTCTTTCAGACATAAAATTGCAGGAAGTCTACTCTTCTTTCCATATCCGCAAAGTGCTCTTTTGTTCAAAGCTTATGTACCCGCTTGCCACGTCCGTATCGCGTCAATCGGGTAGATCAACATGAGAATATTCAGCGTGAGATTATCGCGAATGAAATAGAGCATGAGGAGTTCAATAGCGATGAAGAGAACAACAGAGCATTTCCACGAAAAACGCGATGCAAACCAAAATCCAAGCATGCAAAAGATGACATCGCCACATGAATTCAGGATGCTATCTCCGTAGTAATCCAAAGAGATCGTTGCTGTTCGATAGCGATCGATAATGAAGGGTGTATTTTCCCAAATTTCCCATGCCATTTCGATGAGCATGGCAATTAAAAAGCGCCTATCAAGCGGGAGTTTCCTTCGAAACAGAAAGAGCACCCAGAAGAAAACGACACCGTGAAGAATGTGAGAGAAAGAATAGGGATCTCCAAACAGCTGAGATGTTTCATGTGCAGCTGGGTTCCAAGTCCAAAGTCCAATGCCGCCTTCGTACCAGGGGATTCGACCCATTGAAATCAAAATGATAATAAAGGTGATAATCATGATGATGCCGATGAGACATGAACGACTGGCGAGAATCATGTCTTTATTGTGACACATTGTTTGAGATGCACATAAAAAAGCCTGCCGGAAATACCGACAGGCTTCTCCTTCAAAGAGGTACAGATTGTTAGAGGCCCAAAAGCTCATCGAGCGTTGTGTCGATGTTCAGTGTGACACGAATTCCCTTCGGTATTTTCGCGATCAAAACCTCGATCTTATCCTTTTCGAGCAGACGAAGGATTGTTTCCTTTTGGAGTGAAACGACCATCGAAGGCTCCTCCGATGGAACGAGGGATGTTCGAGCAGATTTTCTCCTTCTTGTAGGTTTAGGTCGAGATGTTGTTGCATCGCTACGTTCTTTCTTCGGTCTTCCTCTTCGCTTTGCTTGAGACGGATTTTCCTTCGAAGGAAGTTGATCGAGAGGAAGGGTTGCATCTTCATCAAGCTTCTCTCCATCCGGAAGTTGTCCTACAGAATCTGTTTCTTCATGAGATGTTGGTACAAAATAATCCTGGAATTGCACATGTAAAGTCTGAACGATGTCCCTTGGTAGGGGAGTGTTCTCGCTCAGAGTTCTTTGGATGCAGGAGTTGATTCTTTGTGCCCCCTCAAAATCCGTTACATCCTGCGCCTGCCCTACGTAAGCAGCGAGATCTTCAGGAGTCCATTGCAGCTCCGCTTCCAAACGTCTCAGTTCATCAGCATGCGATGGTTGTGTGACAGTCGACATGAAGAAATCCTTTATGCATCAGGTACGGTACTTCTTCCCTTTGCGGGATGACCTCTCAACAATGAGCGGTTCCACAGCGCCATGAATGACGTTCCGGAACCGCTCCTGTCTGTACACCGTGGTCTGAAAGATCGCCAGAATCAGGGACTCTGGGCAAATGATTGTACAAACATTCTTATCATGGTCAATTATCGATTTTTGCAGCTGGTGCCGACGGAGAGACTCGAACTCTCACATCCGTGAGGATACACGCTCCTGAAGCGTGCGCGTCTACCAATTCCGCCACGTCGGCAAGCAGGGAGAGTCTACTAAAGTCCTGTTATTTTGGAAGCTCCATCAATCTATTTCTTCGGAGCATCTTCCCAGAGTCCCAACACTGTCCCTTCAGGATCTGCAACGTACGCATAGAACCCCATCCCCTGCATATCGACTTTTGGCATGATCACTTTTCCGCCAGCGTTTTGAATCTTGGGAATGTAGTCATCAATTGAGGAAACGGTGATCGCAAAAATGGGAGCCTGTGCATGCTCATTCTTTTTCATAATTCCTCCATTAATGGCGCCTGGCTTCAGAGGAATGCGCGTCGTTTCATCCACGGGTGTTGTTCGAACGCCAATGTACACAGAACCATCTGGCATGGGCCAGTCTTGCAGGTCCCATCCAAAAATACTTCCATAAAAACTGCGTGCTTTTTCTAAATCCTGAACAGGAATCTCGAAGTGAACAATGGGATCCATAGAGAGGGGAGAAAAGTACATCATAATCTTCCTTGAAGGCTGAATCAATCTTCCAAAGAATCAGTGCATCACCAAATAATCCACGCTATCATCGGAGGCAATGAAACCCCTCCGCTCCTGGATTGATCCCACGACACTCATTCTTCTCCTCCTTTCCATAGCGGTCCTATGGAAGGGGGGGAAGACGTTAGAAACAAAATGGCTTCTTGTGGGCATTGCAGGATTCCTCACCTTCTCATGGTATGCATGGCGTAAGCGGAAACCCAATGAGCGTATCTATGTAGCGCATCCCAATTTGTGGGTGTTTCTCATGCTTCTTCTGGGGTGGACCGTGATGAGTTATTTCCTCTCACGGACGAAAAACTATGGATTAGATGAAGTCTTTCAGACTGTTGGCGTCATCCTCACCATGTTGTATGTGCTTCGCAGCAGTGATGATCAGTCCCTCTTCGTGAATCGTGTGCTCACGTTCCTCGCAGTTCTGACCATCCTCGCATGTGGGATAGGATTTGTCGTCTACGTCACACAGCCCGTCACCCGTTTTACGGGAACATTTTTTGATCCCCGTTTCTCCACCGACTACTGGCCGAATGCGTGGGCAGAATATCTGCTCCTTGTGTGGCCTTCCTTTGCGTACCTGCTCCGCAAAATCCGGAAGATTGCGAGATGGTTTGTGGGGAGCGCGTTACTGGGCTTCATGATTGGCTGTCTTTTCCTCAGTTACTCGCGTGGAGGTGTGCTCGTCTTTTTCTTGCAGCTTCTCTTACTCGCCATTATTTACCTGTGGAGTTATCGCGATGACATGATTGCAGAATGGAACCAAATGCTCCGTTCCGGAGCGCTTGTTGTTCTCATGGCGATCGTCACGTTCTTTGGGGCGAATGCTCTTCGGAGTCAATTCCATGAAGTGCAGTCGGTAACAGATAAAGTCACCTTCAGTGCGGCCGAAGGTTCTTCTTCCATCACAGAACGAGTCGACTTTTGGAAGCAGTCTTTGCTTCTTTCTATGCAGCATCCTCTTGTGGGATGGGGACCGTATTCCTTCCGCTTCATTCAACCGCGCTACCAGGAAAACATTCTGGAAACGTCGGATCACCCCCACAACGTCTTCTTGAAGTATGCCGTTGAACGCGGTATTCCTGCAGCATTGTTCTTGCTCGCAGCGCTCGCCCTCGTGTGGGGAACCGCATGGCGCACCATGGTTTCTCTGTATTGGATCGAAAAGCGTCACTCGAGCGATATCGACTGGCTTCCATTTCTTCTGGTCTCCACGGTCGGTGTCATTTTGCACAATCTCATCGACTACAATTTGCAATTCCTTGGTATCGCACTTCCGTTTGCGTTGTTCCTCACCTTTTTGGCGCTTCCTCGATTGCGTACCCTCCCCAAGACGCCCCCTCCCACCGAACGTCTTGCAGGAAAATTGGAGATCATCATTGCAATGGGATTCATTGTTCTGGCGCTCGTGGAAGGACGTTTCCTTATTCTTTCCTCCTTTGGCAGGCACGAAGAAACGGCAGGGAACGATGCCCGTGCGTTGTACTTCTATAACCAGAGCGTGACAGAGCTCTTCTCGCGAGATCTCCTCTTAAGCCGTACACAGCTCTTCCTCAAAAAAAATCTTCCGCTTCAGGCACAGGAATCCGTGCAACGGTATCTTGCTCAAAATGAAGAAGACTCCCGTGCGTGGAGGCTGGAAGGGGACATCGACATGCAAAAGAAGGAATATAACACCGCCTTGAAAGCATATGAGCGTGCGTATGCACTGAATCATTTCAACGATCTCGGCACGACGCGTTCCTATGTGCAGGCCGCCCTCAAGGTGAATCCGGACCTCATTACATTGCAGAAGAAAACGATTGATGAGTTGTTGGATCGTTTCTCTCGTGCCATCTTAGAGAACACGCACTTCATTGCGCTGTCTTCCAATGTAGAAGAATTAAGCTTGCTGACGAGCATTCTGGAAAAGAGATTCCCGCAGGACGCAAAGAAGTATCAGACCATGCGGGAAGACGCTATCAAACACGCTGAATTTGAACGTGCTCAAACGGCCGCACGCACACCGGGATTACTGTGGTGAGAAAATCTTATAGATATTTTTCTTTGTGCGTCGCTGTCTTCGTGCAGTTGTATCAAGCTTGTCGAGAAATTCTGAAATCACATGTAATCCCGCCATATGCAGGTGTTGCTCAAAAATTCCCTGAGTATTCGGAGCGAGGAGAACGGTGTGCATAAGACAGAAGTCAGGATCCTCATCACTCGTAAGCGAAATGCACATCATGATTTGTCGCGAACCTTGGGCTGTTATGTTCTCCCGAAAGGACACACCCTCAAAGCGATACTGATGCTGAAGACACCTTTTCCCAATCGCCACGGAAAGCATTGCTGTTACTGCATCTGCAACTTCCGCCTGGCGGAAGTCTTCTTCATCAAAGATCACACGTAGTGGGATGCTGGAAGGGCTATGGTGAAGCATGTGTGGCATTCTTAGGATTTTCCGTGCCATGTCAATAGTTCTCGACAACGTCACGTGTGGTTGGTATTCTTTGCATCCTTTCTTTGCTCTGTATGAAAAAAATCTCTCTTGCCCTTGGCCTCAGTGCTCTCGTCCTTCTCTCTGCGTGTGAAAAGAAGTCTTCAGATGCAGTAGCTCCCGAAACAACGGTAAGTTCGGATGTCTTTAAAGTCGTCACACCGACCAAGGAACAAGCGGCGAATCCTGCTCATGGGGGAGAGGAGTGGTTTGCGTATGGTGCTGTAGGAGGAACCACAAAGGGAATCGCGATCAGTGGTATTGCGAATGCGCAATACTTCAAAGATGGAACGTTTGCCATCAACGTGCACATCAATGCGCCTGTTCCCCAAAAGGGAACACACTACGATGCGTGGGTGTCTAACGGTTCGTCGATTGTGCATATGGGAACGTTCATAAGCCCCACGAGTGATGTACGTATGGGACTTTCCTCGGAAGTGAAAAAGGATCTTCGCAATTCTTCTACCTTCCTCGTGACGCTGGAAAAAGATACGAATCCTGCAACGCAGGGAACCGTTGTTGGAAAAGGAACGCTGAAGTATTACAAGCGTTAAAAGAAAATCTGCTCATGCAGAAGTCCTCTTCACAATTCGATACGGGGTATCGTTTGCTAAGAAGAGGTGATGCGCTGTGTGGGATGTCTGTGTCACAGGGCGTCCGGTGCTTCACTTCCATCCGTCTCTAGGAGAGACTGGGGAGACTCATAACCATGGTCATGGTGACGATGGAGATGAGAAGCGCGTGGGTGACCACGAGCGGAAGTGAAACGCGGTGCTGGAACTGTTTCACTGGCTTCATTATACCCTCCGGGAAAAGGAGGCGCAGATTGTAGAAGTCTCCTTTTTGGTGTCCAGTAGAAGATTGAGCACAGAATGTGAACAGAACTTTCCATTCTTCAAGGTTTTTTCAAGAATGGCTCTATGAAGCCAAAAAATTTATAATTTGAAGAGCTTTTTTGGCAAGGAAATGTTGTATACATAATTTGTTCAATCTGTCCTCGACAGAAGCAAATTTTCAACAGTTTATAACTCTCAAAAAGAAGATTACATCACCAAAAGAAAATCTTTGCAAAGAGAGCGTCTCTTTTCCCTTTTTGGCATGCACGAGGGCTCCATCTCGATCCCACAACGCTCACTGTGGTAGGATAGGAACATGTCCCCCCGCACAATACTCTTCTTGATCGTCGTGAGCGTCTTCGCTGTTTCCTGTGGATCTGCAAAAGGAGGAACGGAGCAAGCCTCTTCGTCGTCAGACATATCATCGGAGTCGATCGCAAGCGTTGCATCGGAGGGATCGATGGATTCTTCTTCATCCATGCATGGTATTCCTCGTGGCTCAAAGATTTCTTCCCCGAACTCTTCATCTTCGAAGCCTGTTATCTCCCAAACGGATCTCATGGTGCAGGATTTCTCTGTTCATGGAACACTGCATGCAGAGAACAGCAACGCCTACGGGACGGTGAAGACACAGTATTCGAACGAGGTATTTTCTCTCCTTGCAACCGTCATCAATCTTCCGGATCCCTCAAGCGGAAAGCAGTATATCGGATGGCTCGTACGGGAAAATCCTCCTGCGTTCATCCGAACAGGGGAGTTAAAAACAGTGTACGGCTCGCGGGTGAACACATTTACAGAGAGTCATGCCTTTTCCGACTACACTCTCTATGTTGTGACAGACGATGATCCATCTGCTGCCTCTCCCGGACCGCGAGTCATGTGGTCCCGACTTGAACCGCAGAAACCGTCATCGTAGAACTGTGCTATACTGCAGTTCCTTTTTCTCCCTTTCCTTCTTATGAAACGTTCCACGCTTTGGATTGCTCTTGGTGTCATCGTCGTGATTATCGTTGGATGGCTCATTTCATCCTATAACGGTTTTGTGTCTTCTCACCTTGCGGTGGATCAAAGCTGGGCACAGGTGGAAACACAATATCAGCGCCGTTCGGATCTTGTTCCGAATCTTGTGAGTACGGTGAAGGGCGCTGCAAATTTTGAGAAGAGCACATTGACAGAGGTAACGAACGCACGCAGTGCCTGGGCGCAGGCGAATCAGGTAGGGGACCGCAGTGATGTCATCAATGCTTCTCAGAATTTTGACTCTGCTCTTTCGCGTCTTCTTGTAACGGTGGAGGCATACCCTCAGCTCAAAGCAACGCAACAATTCGGTGATTTGATGGCACAGCTTGAAGGCACGGAGAATCGTATTGCAGTGGCACGCAAGGATTACAATGACAGCGCAACACAGTACAACACGCGTGTTTCTGTGTTCCCTGGGAAAATGCTGGCGTCTCTCTTTGGATTCCAACCCGAGCCACTCTTCAAGAGTACGAGTGGCGCAGAAAATGCTCCTCAGGTTCAGTTTTAACGCATCATGACAAAGCGCATTGCCTGCGGCATTGTCCTCCTTGCGGGAATGCTTCCCGCACTCACGTTCGCGGCATTTGCTGTTCCCGCGAACGATGGATTTGTGACGGATGAAGCACATATTCTTTCCGCAGCCGATGAACAAACGATCGAAAACACACTCTCTGCGTACCAGAAGCAGACCTCCAATGAAATTGCGATTCTCATCGTCAATTCGTTAGATAGCTATCCTATTGAAGATGCCGCTGTGGAAGTGGGTCGCACATGGAAAGTAGGAACACAAGAAAATAATGGTGTTCTCATGCTCATCGACTACAGTGGTCATCAGATTTTCATTGCAACGGGCTACGGATTGGAAGGTGCTCTCCCGGACATCGTTGTGCATGGCATTGTGGAGAAAGATATGGTTCCGTTGTTCCGTGATGGAAAATACGCAGAAGGAATTGAAACCGCGATCGACAGCATGAAGAAGCACATTGGTGGTGAATACACCGCCGATCGATACAAGGAATCGAGCAGTGTGCCTTCCTTCTCGCCCTTCTTCTTTTTCTTTCTCTTCTTCTTTGGTGAATGGATTCTTGCCATTCTCGCCCGTTCAAAATCGTGGTGGGCGGGAGGCATCGTAGGAGGCTTCGGAGGCCTTGTTCTCACGGGACTCTACAGTTGGTGGATCAGTATTCCGATTCTTGTTGCCTTCGGATTACTCTTGGATTACGCCGTTTCGAAAAATTATCAAAAGCGCGGAAAGACTGCCTGGTGGGCAGGAGGCAATTGGGGACCTGGTGGGGGATTTGGGGGAGGCAGCGGAGGGGGTTTCGGAGGTTTCGGTGGCGGATCGTTTGGTGGTGGCGGAGCGGGAGGAAAATGGTGATGGCATGAAAGAAAACCCTCCGGGTTTTCTCTCATGAACTCTCTTTCCGGCAAGGTGGCGCTCCAGGCAAGCGGAGCTTGCCTTCGCGCGTTTTTTTGATAAACAGTAGCGTCGCGTTGAAATATTTTCCGTTGCACTTCCCCGCGAACGGAGCGTGGCAACCATGCGGAGGGGAAGAATGTTGGTGTGGATCATGGTTGCAGCGAAGTGAGCGGTGTTGGAAGTGCAGGAAAATTTTCACAGCGACTGTTTCCCATTCGGGCCTGAAGGCCTCAGGGCCTGAACGGCTTTGCTCAACTTTCTTTGCGCCAAAGAAAGTGGAAAACCTTCATCTCTTCTTAATCTTTTTCCTCTATACTACAATTTCCTCGCATGATCCTCCCTCTTCTTCTTGCTCTCGTCTATGAAGACGTCACTGCGCATCCCGCAGCGCCTCTTCCACCTGCTCCACAAGTCAGCGTCCAACAGGGCGTTGGTTCTCTAGATGTCACCATCAGCAATCAGCAGATTACCGGTGCCGTTGCACGCGGGACACAGCGTGTTCCTTTCATGCAGCTCACCCTTTCTGCAGGATGTGATAACGATGTGAGCGTCGACAGTATCACGGTCACACATCGTGGCTTGGGAGATTCCCAAGATATCCGCGCTGTGTATCTTGCAGAGGGATCAAAACGACTCACAAAAGCGGTGCATTTTGATGCACGAAGCCTGGAGGCAACTCTTCGTCTGAAGAAAATGGTTATTCCTGCCTGTAGCGCAAAGACTATTTCTGTTCTTGCGGATATCAGTCAGGCAGCAAGTCCAGCGGGAGAACATACCATCACGATTCTTTCTGCCGATGACGTTCAAACGAGTGCGAACAATGTATCTCTCTCCACGAACGATGATGCGGTGACCGTTGAAACCAAACCTATCAAAGAAGGAGCGCTCACGGTGCGTATGCTCTCCGTTCCTTCCAACACGACGTATGGAAACATTGCAAAGACCGCACGGTTTCAAATTTCTTCGGATACCGTTGCAGATCATATGCTTAGGAGCATTACCTTGAAGAATCTTGGTACAGCTCGCAATTATGATCTTCGTTCCAATTATCTGGAGACAAGCAGCGGTCAGCGTGTTTCGCGCCTCACGAAAGCGATGGATGGAGACACCATTACCATGGTGTTTGATCCACCCTATCTCCTCAAGAAAAATTCGGATGTGGTGTTTGTCTTGCGCTCGGAAGTGAAAGGATCGTACAAGACGGTCCAGTTCAGTTTGGATGAGCCAAGTGACTTGGAAGCAACACTCTGGAAGAAACCGTAATGGATTCTCGTAAAGAGGATGGTAAGTGATTGATGAGAGGGAAGTTTTCGGGCACAATTTGTTCTACGATGCGTCGATTTCTTCTCCCCCTTCTTGTTCTTCCGTTTTTCTGTGTTGCATGTCTTCCGCCGAAGGCTCTTCCTTCGGATGAAGTTTTGCAGAGAACAGCCCTTGCGAGTCAAAAAATCGATTCGCTCGCATTTGTCATTTCTATGAGCGGCGCATTTATGGGAACCATTTCCAACGACCACATGGGTGGACATGCGCTCTTGAAGGGCGTTTTGCATGATCATGGAAACGCGTTGGAAACATCTCTCACAGGGTCTCTTACAGGAGCCATGTCAGGGAGTCCTGCAGCCATGAGCTTAAGCGGTCGGCTCGTCGCGTTTAATCAGAAAGAAATGTATGTTCGTCTGGATACATTCCACCTTACCCCTAGCCGCCCCGATGTGCCGATGGCGTACATTGAACCGCTTCTAGGGATGTGGTGGCACATCGAAGGAAATGCGCAGTCGGGAACCATGCTTTCCACGCCAGATCCCACATTTTTGAAGGCACAAACAGAAGCCATCACGGTGACTGAGGATCACGGTCTGGAAAAAGTGGACGGTCGCTACCAGTACCATTACAGCGTGGCGCTGGATCGCGCTAAATTTACCGAACTTCTGCACGGGCAGGACGATGCATCCATGAATGATGCAGCAACATTGCAGGCAACAGGAGAAGTGTGGATTGATGCCGAGCAGTTCGTGCTGACGCATGCTGCATGGAAGGTCGAGAATCTTCCAACCGACGATGGTGTCTTGAATGCTATGGTAGACATCACTCTTTCGGATCATAACAAAGCGGATCCCGTACACGTGCCGACAACATCCAAGCAGCTCAATCCGGCACTGCTTGCACCGCTTCTGCATCCGGATGATTCCATTCCTCTCATGGAAGATCCCGAGGAGAGTAGTTCTTCTTCCAGCACCCCCTAATACTTCCGTCATGCCCGAGGCTACCCCCCAACCTCTCGACGGCCTTTCAGCTCCTGCGCCACTTCCTTCACTGGAAGTGCCTTCGCAGAATCCGGTCATTAAACAAGATGAGCCGAAGAAGCTCCATGGACTTTCCTTTGGTGCCATGGCTCTGGCAGGAGTGTACTGCTTTGGAGGACTTATCCTCCTTGTCATCTTGCCTTCTACGAATGACGCTCTTGCCATGCTCCCGCTGCTTGGCACGGTGCTCTATGGCATCGGTCTGCTCGCGTGGGGATTCCTCGCATTCCTTTCGTTCTATCGCATTCTCACGTTTAAAAATACGACGCCCGGCGTGCGACGCATGGCAGGATTACGCGCCATCATCATCGAAATTCCTGCCGTGCTCATCAGCCTTTTTGTTCTTCTTCTCATTAACCGGGAACCACAACTTGGCATTGATCTCTTAAATCCAACTGACAGCTCAGCACTGGCAGCACCGGTCTCCATTACGTTTGGAACGGCCTCTGCGAATACGTATCTCCGAAAGAGAAATTTGAATCCCATCAGTTATAGTTGGGATTTTGAAGGAGATGGAAAAGTAAACCAGGAAACATCCGAGCCACAAATTACGGCTCTCTATTCCAAGGGCGGAACCTACCGCGTGACGGCAAGTGTGAGACTCTCCAACGGTCAGACACGTGTTCTTCGTCGGACGCTCCAAATTCCTCGCACGCTCTTTGCAGTGGACCCCGAAAATCCTGTGATTGATGAACCTGCCAGTTTCTCCTTGGATAATTTATATACCGATCCTAAGAAAGAGTTCCTGAAGGCCGAATGGGATTTTGATGGCGATGGCATTACCGATGTCGCGACGGATAAAACAATAGCAACGTACACGTTCCATCGACTCGGCTCTGTAGAACCGAGTGTCAAAATTACGAATGTAAGCAACGCCGTTCTCACCGTGAAGCGCCCGCTTACGGTTGTAGAACCTCCTAAACTGCCATTCCCTGTGAGCATCCGTACAGAGCCGACAACCCTCTTGAGCCCTGCGCCCTTTGGCGTGCTCTTTAACGTTGAAACCGATGTTCCCATTGCGAATGTCACGTGGGACTTTGGCGACGGAGAAAATGCAGAAGGAATAAAAGCTGCCCATAACTTTGAGAAGACAGGAGTCTTTCCTGTCGTGGCAGCAGTACGCTCACAGAGTGGTGCAATTGCAAAAATTACGAAGCGCGTGACCGTAACGGACACCTTGCAAGTGGCAGATCTCTCCTTCTCCGGAACGCCGGACGTGAAGGGGACCCGCATTGAAGGAGAACTTCCGTTGGAATTGGATATCACACCGCAGACATCGACTCCTCTCATTACCTTTTCGTGGGACGCCCCCGGTGCGAGCGAAGTTCTTTCCACAGATAAAACGCTTCGTGCTGTGTACCGCAAAGAAGGGGATTACGTCGTGGAATTGATTGGTATTGATCCTTCGCAGAAAGTCATGCGACGGCGTATTGACATCCATGTTTTGCCTCCGAAGTCGGAAGTATCCATCGACATTGACCCCATCACCCCTGTGGCGCCAGCACTCGTTCGCTTTGACGCAACATCGACCTTCATCCCAGGAAAGCAAATAACCGGCTATGAATGGGATTTTGGCGATAGAAGTGGACCGCAACTTCTGGGGGCACAGACCGACCATACGTACAGTGAGCCCGGAACGTATCAAATTCGTCTACGTGTAAAAACGCTGGATGGACAGGTGTTTGAAGGATCGAAAACACTCGTGGTACGCGTGCCTATTTCGGAAGCGTGTTTCCTTCCCAGTCGCACATCCGGTACATCACCGTTGCCTGTTTCGTTCGATACTTCCTGTTCTTCGTCCGGATCCTTCACTTCCTGGCTCTGGGACTTTGGCGATGGAGCACAGAGCGATGAACAGAATCCCATTCACACGTTTACCGCATCCGGTACGTATACCGTCAAACTGACCGCAACGGGAAAGGATGGAAAAACGGTCGAACGGCGTGCTACCATCACCGTACAATAATATGAAAAAAGAAACCGTTCGTGTCATTGCTATCATCGGCGTGGTCGCCATTGCACTCGGGGCTCTCTTGCCTGCGATCAGCGCACTCCAACTGTAACGAGCACTTAGAATCGTATTGATGCTTCCGTGATGAATGGTTGAAAGGCTTGGTCTCCTTTTTCCTGAAGCAAAAAATATCCTGCGGCAGCAATCATCGCAGCGTTATCTGTACAGTAACGAATGGTTGAGGGCCATCGTACAAGGACATCCTTGAAAAGAGATTCCTGCAAAAGTGACCGCAGTCGCGTATTTGCAGAGACGCCTCCCACCAGGTGCACTTCGCGGACATCTTGATGCGCATCCAAGACACGCTGAATGCGATCTGTAAGATGACGACAAATGGCATACTGAAAACTTGCAGCACAATTTTTGCGGTCACTCTCGGAGAGATTGGGGTGATCTCTGAGCGTATATTTCAGTGCTGTTTTGAGTCCTGAAAAACTGAAATCAAAGGTCTGTTCCTTCTGCAAGGGTGAAGGAAAAGGAAACGCATGTTCATCACTGCCTTCGGCAAGCTTGGAGAGCGCAGGACCTCCCGGGTAGGGGAGAGACAGAAGCGAAGCACCTTTATCGAACGCTTCTCCCGCAGCATCATCTCGCGTGGTACCGATGAGCGTGTTGTCGGCGTGAGATCTCCGTAACCGAATGTCGGAATGTCCTCCCGAAACCGACAGGGTCAGGCACGGAAAAACCGGTGGATTAGCATCATCGGACGCTGTATCACTCTTCAGCCACACAGAATCCAAATGTCCGAGGAGGTGATCGATACCGAGAAGCGGCTTCTTCCAGATGTGTGCAAGTGCTTTGGCGGTTGCTGTCCCTACAAGGAGAGACCCCAGAAGCCCGGGACCTCTCGTAACGGCGATGACGTCGATGTCCTTCGGTCTGAGAGATGCCTTTTCCAATGCCTGCGTGATGACAGGAAGAATACATTCTACCTGCTTTCTGGCCGCTTCTTCCGGAATGACACCGCCCTTTCCTTCAAAATCTTTGCGGGAGCTTGCAATGATGCAGCTCAGCACATGCGTGCCGTTCTCCACAACGGCAGCAGATGTTTCATCACACGATGTTTCAACGCCCAGGATGATCATGCGCTGTATCTTATAGATGGAAGGATACACATTCTATAGAAACGCTGGCCGCTACTCCCTACCCGCTATACGCTACGGTCATGCATTTCTTTCCAAGCCGCGAAGTCGCCCTTTCCATCGGTCCACTCGCCATTCATTGGTACGGTATTATGTACCTGTTGGGGTTCGTCATTGGTATTTTTCTTCTTCCGAGATTGCAACGGTACCGAGGGCTTGCCCTTACGCAGAAACAACAAGAGTCGCTTGTCATGTTCATTGCCATTGGCGTGATTGTCGGAGGAAGACTGGGAGAAGTTCTCTTGTGGGACTCTTCCTACTACGTTTCTCATCCGTTGAAGATTATTGCGGTATGGGAAGGAGGAATGTCTGCGCATGGCGGCTTTCTTGGTGTCACGATCCTTCTGTTATGGTTTTGTTACAGGGAAAAAATCAGCCTCTGGAGACTTGCTGATGTCATTGTTATTCCTGTCGCCATTGGTCTTGCACTGGGACGCGTAGGAAACTTTATTAATCAGGAACTTTATGGAACCGTGACCACCTTGCCGTGGGGTATGCACTTTGACGGCGTCGAAGGACTGAGGCATCCGGTACAGCTTTATGCTGTTGCAAAAGATCTCTTCATTGCGTCCGTGTGTGCGTGGTTCCTTACACATTCCGAAGGAAAAAATCCTGGCATCAATGCAGGCATTTTTTTAGTGCTCTATGGCATCTTACGGTTCTTACTGGAATATGTACGGGATCAAACGGGATATCCTCCGTATCACATAGGATCGATTGTCATCACTCAGGGACAGGCACTGACAATTCCAATTTTCGTTGCGGGCATTGTCATTGTGATTCTTCGATCAGGAAAGCTGTCAGCTGATAGCTCATATCTGAACGCTTCTTAATTCTTCCCTCACAATCTTTTCCTCATCCCAGGGGATTTTTCCCTGTGCAGTTGTCATCGTGACGTCTCCACCTTTTCCGCAGAAGAGGACGATATCATCAGGGCGCGCATGAGCCAGAAGAAAACGGATGGCGGTGCGTCGATCGGGAATTTGAAGAGCAAACGTCGTAGGAAAATCTGACGAAGATGCGTGCACGAGAGGCATATCGGGGCGGATGCCGGCAAAGACTTCATCGATAATTGTTTGGGGATCTTCCGTGTAGGGGTCTTCATTGGAGACAACAACAATGTCTGCATACTCACTGCAAAGCTTTCCGACAACCGGTCGTTTTTCTTTCATGCGATCTCCACAACTTCCTGTGAGCACAAGAACACGTGATGTTGGTTTCTTCATGGCGACAACAGATCTCAGTGTGGCTTCGTACGCTGCAGGGGTGACGGTGAAGTCGATGAGAACTGTGAAAGATTGGCCTTCTTCTATGCGCTCCATGCGACCCGGCGCACCATGAAACGAAGGAAGTGCCTCCATGCACTGCGAGAGAGAAAGACCTATAGCCTTTCCTGCCGCAACAGATGCCATGGCATTTGCGAGATTAAATATCCCTGGAATGTGGAGTGTCATTTGGCCTGTCATAGTTCCATCGTGGAAGAGCGCTAATGATTCCTGCGGAGATGCCTGCACATCGGATATCCAGAGATCGCTCTGCGTATTGCCGGCAGGGGAGTAGGTGATGGTGTTATCACTAGGAATCTCTTTGTACCGTTCGTAGGTTCTGTCATCACGATTCAATATTTTTGTTCCCTTTCCACGAAGTGCATGAAAGAGAAGGCCTTTGGCATCTATGTAGGCATCCATTGTCTTGTGGTAATCCAGATGTTCCTCCGAAATATTTGTGATGACGGCAATGCTTGGCTGAATGCCCCAAAGCCGGCCTTGGACGAGTCCGTGAGAAGAAGATTCCAAGACGACATATTCACATCCTTCGTTCACAAGTCTTTTTAAGAAGCGCTGCAAAGCGAAAGGAGGAACGGTCGTCTTTTGTAAAGAATTATGCTCACGGACACCGTTGACTTCAAAGAATGCACTCGTCGCTGCACCGACTTTTTTTTCAGCATGATGAAGAAGATGCGCAATCATCGCGACGGTTGTTGTTTTCCCATCGGTTCCCGTCACGCAGATGACAGTGAGTTGTTTGGAAGGCCAGCCATACCGAAACGTTGCAAGCATAGCTTTTGCCTTGTGATACCACAAACGAAGTGGATTCGTATCCGACATCAGTGTTTTCAGCTTACGCAACATGAGAAGCCATGATAGCACGAGTTTGTACAATATCATCCTGAATGGCCTTCTTCAGGAGATCTTTGCTTTTGAAGTTTTTGATGGGCCGTAAGAAGCGAACAAACATCACCGTTGCTTCTGTCGGTGTTTCCTTAAGAGAAACATCAAGCAGATGCGCTTCTAATCGGAGTGCATCATCCTGGAATGCAGGCCGGGGACCATAGTGAATGGCAGCTATATGTTGAGAGCCGTCTGGAAGAATGACAGCACCGGCATAAACGCCATGATCAAGCGTCGCATCGATCCATGCAGTGCTGATGTTGAGCGTCGGGATGCCCATGGTTTTTCCAATGCCATCTCCTGCGAGGACCGTATCTGTCAATGTGTAAGGAAGTTCGACTGCCATGACTTCATGATACAGTGATTTCCGATGAAAGTCGCATTGAGAGTCAGCAAAAGAGCCCGACGTATTTCGCTTCGGATCAATCAAAAAGGAGAAGTGATCCTCACGCGTCCGCACCGTGTTTCGGAATCGGTAGCGTTGCATTTCTTGGAACGGAAAAAAGCCTGGGTTCTTCATCATCTTCGGGATATTGAAGCGCAACATGCACGGTCTCCACGTACGGCATGGCACGATGGAGGAATGATTCCTTTCTTGGGAAATCATCTCACCATTTCTGCACGACCATCATTCAGATCTACATTTCATCAAGACGGAACTCTCCTGATTGTGAAAGCTCGCCCTGATGATCATGCAGGCATCGCGCGGCTCGTCGAACAATGGTACCGCATGCAGGCAGAGGCCTACTTTCATGCAACATGTCACGACATCTGTGCAAGATTGGGAGTACGTTTTCATCGACTCACGATTAGAGGACAGTCTTCTCGGTGGGGGAGTTGCAGTAAGCAAGGGAATCTGAACTTCAATTGGAAGCTCATGATGGCTCCATCCAAGGTTGCGTTTTCTGTTGCGGTGCATGAATGTTGTCATCTTGTGCACTTAAATCACTCTGCTCGTTTTTGGAATCTGGTAAACATGCTGTGTCCTTTCTACGACGAAGCAAATACATGGCTCAAGAGCCACGGCGTTGCTCTTGCATAAACTCATGGTAGGCTTTTTGCATGACCCCCTCGCGTGAAGAGACGGCCTTCAAGGGATTTCTTTGTAATGTGATTCTCTTTGCACTGGCACTGGGTGTGTATCGCTGGAGTAACTACTATGCACAATTTTTAGACGTGCACACGCAAACGATTCTTCTCTGGCTTTTTGGAGCATATGTTCTTTTAGGATTTCCTCTCGCTCTTTCTCATGGGGAGGAAACAAAAGGCCTGCGTTTGTTTCGGATCATGTCACGATCGCTTCGTCCTCTTCTTTCGCGTCTCAGAGAGTATCCTCTGGAAAAATCATTAAGTCCGCTCATCTCTCATGAAGATCGCACGGCGATTCTTTTCCTTCTCGTAAAATTCTACTTCACGCCCATCATGATTCATTTCATGGTGGGAAACGCAGGCGACACCCTCACTCATTGGCATGAGCTTAAGCAAGGCTCCTTCACCGGTGCAACGCTCTTCATTCAAGGATGGTACCCGATTCTCTTCTCTGCATTTTTTCTCATCGACACGACCTTTTTTGTCTTCGGCTATCTCTTTGAACATCCTTTTTTAAAAAATACCGTTCGGTCTGTAGAACCGACGTTCTTCGGCTGGGTTGTTGCACTTTTATGCTATCCGCCTTTTAACCAGGTCCCGGATTTCTTCTTTGCATGGCCTGCGACAGATTTTCCTGTCTTGAATTCTGTTTCTTTTACACTCCTCCTTCGCATCATCATACTTCTCTTGCTTGCACTCTACGTCTGGGCGACGCTGGCACTGGGAACGCGGTGCAGTAATCTCACGAATCGTGGCATTGTTTCCTGGGGGCCTTATCGCTTTGTGCGGCACCCGGCCTACATCGCAAAGAACTGTGCATGGTGGCTCAGTGCATTGCCATTTCTTGCGATTCCCGAGAATACCATTCCCGGCATCATCGGCATGTCTGCATGGACACTTCTGTATTTCTTCCGTGCGCTTACCGAAGAGCGTCATCTGTCGCAGGATCCAGAGTACATGGCCTATTGTGCATCTGTTCAATACAGATTTATTCCTCATGTGTTCTAAGAATGTTTTCTTATGTCAAAAAAGAGCATCGGGAACTTTTTCTTCTCTTCGGAATTCTCACTGTGGGACTTCTGCTTCGTCTCTTCGTCCTGGATGCACGGACGATTCACATCGATGAAGGCATGGGCCTTCGTGCTTCGGAGCTTATGTCGGCAGGGGAGTGGACATATTCTCCCGCTAATGGACACGGCCCCACTCTTTTTCTTGTCGGAGCATTTCTCCATAGCACAGTCGGTCTTTCGCTGATGACCGCCCGACTTTCCATGGTCATAGCATGCATGCTTGCCATAGGAATTCTCGGTGCGTTCTTTACCCGGCGTCATTCGTTTGCCGCTCTCTGTGTTCTTGTACTTTCCCTCACATGGTCTTCTGCCATGGTTTTCTATAGCTCGTACTTCATTCATGAAATGCTCTTTTTCCTGTTCACGGTTCTCGGTTTCTGCGCTCTGTCCAGTTGGTTGGAAAACCGAAAGCCTTTTTTCCTTCTTCTCTTCGCGCTTTCCTGCGTGTGTATGTATGCCACGAAGGAAACAGCCGTTCTCACATGGACATCGTGGATTGCTGCTTCGGTTGTTGTTTTTCTCGATGAACCGGATATCCGGAAGTACATGAAACGATGGTCATGGCCTGCATTCTTTCTTGCATTTTTTTGTGCAGCCTTTCTCTGGGTTCTTCTCTTTTCAAACGGATTCCATGCCATGCAGAGTCCTGTCGATGCATTTCGAGCGATCATCCAATGGTCCAACAGAGCGAGTGTGATGCACCATCGTCCCTTCTGGTATTTTGGTGCTTTGCTTCTTGCGCATGAATTTCCTCTCGTCCTGGGGGCATTCGCTGTAAGCGCTGCCCTCTTTTGGAAGGAACTCTGGAATCGCTCTCTTGTGTGGGTTGCCCTCTGGTTCGCCTTCATTCTTCTCATCTATTCTTTCATTCCGTACAAAACACCGTGGTGTATTCCAAGCATCCTATTGCCGCTTGCACTGTTTGTTGCAGGAGGGTTCGATGTTCTTTGGAAGACACAGCGGGCATCGCATAGAGTCATAGGACTATGCATCGCATTTCTTCTAGGGATGCAGTGCGTCATCACCATCAGTGATGCATGGGTCCATCCGGATAGAGAAACCATGCTCGATTATGCTTATCTCCAGAGTAATGAGAGTTTGAAGACGATGACGACTATTCTTCATGATCTCTCGTTACTTCGTGGAGGGGCATCCATGCCGTTACAGATCATCGGAACTTCCGATGAGCTTTTGTATGTGCTCACAGAGCCGTATGATCATTCCTTTGAGCCTTTCCAGGCAGGAAAGCCCGTCTACATCAATTATCAGAATGACATAGAAAATATGAGATCAAAACTTCTCATCTCATCCATTCCGTATGTCCGTTTGATCTTTACGTACGTTCAGCACGTCAATTCCGTGGATGTCTTCGTGCAGGAGCCTCTGTGGAATGAGTATCTTGCTATGCATCCTGAGTATGCAGCCCACAAAAACAACGCAGACGAGTATGATTTTCAGTGATGATTACTTCCGTTTCTCTTCTCATTCCGGCCTTCAACGAAGAAAAGCGTCTTCCTTCTACATTACGCTCTATCGCGGAGTGGATTTCTTCCGTACAGAGTGATTTGATCAGGGAAATTCTTGTCATCGATGATGGAAGTTCAGATGAAACGGCTGCGTGTGCTCTCTCGTTTCAATCTGTTCTTCCGCTCCGTGTGATTTCACTTCCTAAGAATGAAGGAAAAGGAGCTGCGCTCAAGGCCGGACTTCGCGAGGTTCACTCTCCATGGGTTCTTTTCCTGGATGCCGATGGGGCAACGCCTATTGCAGAACTGAGGAAACTCTTGCAAAAACAAGAGGAGACCGCATCGCTCATCATCATCGGTTCGCGTGTCCTGGATGCTTCTGCATCTATCACGATGAGTCGCTCCAGGCGAATTGTGGGAAAGATCTATCACGCCGTCACCGCACCTCTTATTCCCGGCATTCGAGATGCCTCGTGTGGATTCAAATTGCTCAAAACGGATACTGCGCGTGACCTCTTTTCTGCTGTGCACGATGCGGGCTATGGCTACGACGTAGAACTCCTGGCTCTGGCACGTGTTCGTCGAATCTCCGTCCAAGAAGTCCAGGTACAGTGGACAGAAATCCCAGGATCAAAAGTGCATGTCGTTCGGGATGGTATTCGTATGTTTTCCTCAGCGTGTCTTCTTTTTGTGCGTTTTCTTTTTCGGATGTGACAATGTCTTGATGTTCCAGGAAAGAGGAGATGTTTTCATGAGAACAAAGGATTGTGTTGCGAGCTTGGAAAAAAGGAGAAAGAACGAGCAGACAAGAATGGAGGCTATGAAGACATCCAAGGAGGGAAATACTGCATAGAACCACTTGTCCAGAGGTAGAGCAGGAAGTACGCCAAGAATATTGATGAACGTGAGAAGGGAAATCGTGACATACAAACCAAGGTACCCTCGCTTGAGGAGCGCAACAGGAAGAAAGAGAGCAACGAACGGGAATAAGTATCGTTCATGCATTTCTGTATTGAAGAGAAAGAAAGCAAGCGACAGCGTACTTGCCGCAAGGAAAATCCACGCTGCTCTGTCTCGTTTTGGTCGGAGCGCTCCCACTCCCCGGAACGATAAAAGAAGAATCATAAGGTAGAAGAAGAGTGCGAGGAAAAGCCCCATCATCCTGTAGGAGATGAATCCCAACAGAGAAACAGAGGATGATGTTCCACTTGCGCTATCCGAAAGTAGACTCCACCAGAAGTTGTAGCCGTTGGCAGAAATGACAGGATATTTTCCAACAGAATGAAGATAGACATCCATCACATGGGAGAATCCTCCAGGTGTTGCAAGGAACGGAAGAAATACAATCAAGAGCATCAAAACAGCGCCACTCGTGCAGCGGAGCCATGGCCTCCATGCCCATGGCAAAAGAAAAGGAAGAAGAGGAAAGATGATGATGGATTGTAATTTCGTCGTGATGGCGAGGGCCGCATAGACTCCCGCAAGAAACCATTGTTTCTCTGCAAAGAGAAGAAGGGTTCCTACCATGAAAAGCGTATAAAAACCGTCTGTTTGCCCCCACACGGCAGAGTCATACCATGTGACAGGATTAAAAATATACAGCGCTGCTCCTGCCAGAGCTTTTCGTGCTCCTACGTAGGCAATGAGGAAATAATACAAGAGACATCCTACCGCGAGATCCGAAAGCATGCCCGGCAGTTTGACGAGAAAGTGAAGACACAGCGAATCGATGGTGCACGAAGGAAGGGCATCTGCCGTTTTTCCAAGACCCCAAAAAAGAAGGAGCGAAAATGGCGGATAGTCCGGCGTCATGTTGCCATCAATTTGTTTTTCATAGGACTCCGAGGGTCCATACGCTGCAGCACTCTGTGACCATTGTTTGTAGAGGTGAACGTCGTATCCGTATCCTTCTGCAGGGAAGAGCGCGAGCCTTAAACACAGACCGCAAAACACGATCAGAAGAAGCCATGCAGTCGGGGGGACGCTGCGCATGGACAAGAGAATATCATGACTTGGCTGTGAGACATAGAAAAACCCTCCTGTGATGAAAAATATCTGATACACTGGGACCCTCATGCGTCTTTCTATTATTCTTCCGTGCCGCAACGAAGAAGCAAATATCGATCACGTTGTTCGTGATTGTGAATCATTGTTACAGACACGCGGCATTGATGGCGAACTCGTCATTACGGATGATGGCTCAATAGATCAAACACCAGTCCGAGCACAAGCACTTGCGCAGGAATTTAAGAATATTCGTATTGTGACGCACACGGTGAATCAAGGATACGGTGCTGCCATTCGCTCTGGAATGGACAAAGCGCAAGGAGAACTGGTGTGTTTTATGGATAGCGACGGTCAATTTCATGCAGACGATATTGGTACCTTGCTGGACAACATGGGCACAGCGGATTTTATTTCCGGCATTCGCATCAAACGTGCGGATCCTTGGAACAGAAAATTGAATGCTTTTTTGTATGGCACACTTGTTCGCCTTGTCCTGAATGTACGCGTGAAGGACTTGAACTGCGGCCTTAAAATGTTTAAGAGATCCATCTGGCAAGATATTCGACCCATGCAGGCAACAGGCGCTTTGTATAACGCAGAAGTGTATCTTCGTCTTCGTCGAAAAGGCTACACTCTGAGCGAAGTTCCCGTGCATCATTACCCACGTACAGCAGGGGAACAGACGGGTGCAAAGGCAGGCGTGGTGCTCAAGATGTTTAAGGAACTTGCTGCACTTCGGTTTCAGACGAAAGGGCAATAAAAAAGATAAACCGCGCCGCTTTGTCGGTGCGGCCGCAGCCCCGAAGGGCTGCGCTTATGACGATGACCCCGGAATATAAAGCGACTGCCTTCCCTCACACCCCACGCATTTTAAGTCCCACAACGAGAAGATATTCCTGAGTTGGAACTGGTCTTTTGTGAGGAGTCCGTAGTAGGTGAGGGGGCTGTACCACAGGAATGTCACAACAACGATACCTCCAAAGATCATGGCACTCTTTTGTTTCATTCGTTCTGTGATCTTCCGTGTACCAATGTTTTCTAGTTCATTCCACACGAGCGCCAGAATGATGAAGCTCATGAAGAGGGGAGTGAAGTAATGGTACAAATACATCACACGAGAAATGCGGCTGATGGCGATCATGTACGAGCTGTAGACTCCCACAAAGACAAGAAGGAAGAAGAGATTCGTAAATTTCTCTTTGGGTGCAAAGAAGAAGTGCGATGCGAGAAGTCCTATGGCAAGAACGACTCCGACCAGAGCAAGCCACCATCCTGCGGGATTCGCCTGAAGGTAGAGGTACTGATAACTCTGTCCATCGGGTGTGTTCCAACGGTAATTGATAGACCGTGCCCCGACAGGCCAGTAGAATGCAGGACTTCCATTTTCATCGGCCTTACAGAGGTTCAGCTTTGGAACACCATCGTTGTAATGACTCACAAAGGCGAAATTGTCACGAAGCATGAGAGGGAAGTTCAGAGGGTTTCCTGCTTGTCCTGTACGGAGAATATCGAAATATGCAGGGGAAGCTGTGTACGATTCCAATTTTGGATTCACGGTCGATGCAATCGTAAAATGCAGGTACCAGACACCGCAAAACACGACGAGCGCGCTGACTCCCCAGGTAATCGCAAACTGAACGATTTTCTTCCACTGAGGAAGGAGCGCATACGCGATCGGCAAGGTAAAGAGAATAACAATGAGCCCAATGAGTTTTGTCGTGAGTGCTGCAGAAAATGCAGCGCCGTAGAGAGCAGACCAGAGGATGAATCGCGTGCGATGATGTTGGTCTTTCAGAACGAGCAGGAACGCGAGTGTGGAGAGCGCAGCAAAAAACATGAGCGGTCCTTCCAGCATGGCTCCTCGGCTGTGCACAATGAGGGCGTTATCGAAGATGTAAGGGAACGAAAAGAAGAAGGCATACCATTCTTTTTTAAGAAGCATCAAGAGAATCAAGAACAGGATGGGCGCTGTCCACCAGGCAAGAAATGCAGAGAAGAAGCGATAGCCCACGAAGGAAAATCCTTGTGGAAGATCTCTCCCGTAACTTGTATCTACAAATTGATTATTCTCAGAATTACTGTGAAACATCTTCTCTCCTGCCGCGATCAGCAATTTTCCAAGAGGAGGATGCGGTTCCATGAAGAACACCCCATTCAGATACTTTTGTGCGCTTGCAATGTGATAGTTTTCGTCCCAGAACAATGCAGGAGGATTCCAGTAGCCCACGAAGTACGTGCAAAAAGAGAGAAAAATCGTGGCTCCTAAAAGGATTTTTGTGAGTTGTGTCCAGCGAATGGGAGCAACCTGCGTATTCATGCCAGAGAGTGTAGCGAACAAAAAACAAAAAACGCAATGGAACCCTTCAATTCATATTGTGAGGAACCCTTGAGATCGTTACACTTTTTTCAATGAAATTCCCCCGATCTCCAGCTGCACTTGGCGTTCTTGCATGTGTGATCGTTCTGGGCGTTCTTTTTGCATGGAAGCATTTCTCCAAGCCATCGATTGATGAATTAATCCAGAATAAACAGAATCTGCTGTCGCAGACAGTGGGCCCCAATGGCGCATGTGATTATCAGCCACTCAGTAACCCTGAGCCGGAGTCCGAAAGGATTGTTCGTGAGTGTGAAATTGCAGCGTGTGAGGAAGGCGAAGCCGGATTTGCATGTTTATGTAAGCAAATTTGTGCGTCCGGTGACGCTGGCACATGCGATGCCATGAATCAACTTTGGGGTCCCTGTAGTAAATGTTCTATTACATCGGCACATCCAGCGGGATATGGAAAGAAAGGAGAGCTGGAATGTACATGCGGAAACGGACAAATTGATCCGGGCGAACAGTGCGATACAGGTGTCAATAACGGACAACCGGGATCCACCTGTTCCAGTGACTGTAAAGCAAGCAGTTCCTCTTCTTCTGTCTCCTCTTCTCATCCGGTTTGTGGAAATGGCGTCATCGAAGGAAGTGAAGAATGTGACGCAGGTGCCACGAACGGTCAAAAAGGAGTGAACTGTACGATCGATTGTTTTACATGCTGCCCCGCTCCTCCGGATGACGGGTCCAGCAGTTCTGCGACGCAAACAGCGCAATCGTTCCTGCTTGGCCAAGTGCAACCTGGCAACACGAATCTGAATTGTAGTGATGACAGGGCATCCGTGACAGACAAGGATTATTGTGAAGATTTACAGAATAAAGGAAGAAATGATCAAATATGCCAAAAATATTGTGCGGATCAAGACAACGGCAAAGTGTACTCCACCCGCGATCTTGTTGTGGGAAGTTGTGTATGTAATAACGTTCCTCAATGTGCGTGTCCTCCAGGGCAAACAGAATGGAGAAATAACACGGTCTATGATCAATTCGGAAAGACCGTTTTACGGTATGGAGATTGTTATGATCCTCAAGGACATACGGGAAGTGCATCTTCACGGGGGGGTGGTGGAGGATCTGATATCAATGGTGGAGGACCTGCAGGAGGTCCAGGCGGTGGGGGAGCGGATACCGCCGGAGGAGGGGATAATGCAGGAAATAATTCCGGGGGCAGCGATTCCAATGGAAGTAGCGGGGGACCAGGCGATCCTCATACCCCCTCGTGCTACGGAGCACCGAATTTTGTAAATCCTTCCATCGCTCCTCAATGCGGTGGTACGTGTCCGGATATCGGCACCGGAACAAATAAGGTTTCGGGTCAGTGTGGACAGCCGCCATCAGGTGCTCATATTCAGACAACGCAGAACGGAACAAGTTTCTACGAGACAAACAATTCCATCGTGACGATGTATCAACCGGTGAATCAATTTGGTGAAACGAATGCATTAAACCAATGTGTCTGTATGTATTCACAGTCCAAGAATTCGTCTTCGTCGCAATTTTCATCGTCTTCTTCTGTCGGAAATTCATCGTCGGGTTCTTCCGGAGGTTCTTCGGGAGGTACAGCCGTGAATGCTGCCAATGGCGGAAATGGAGGTTCATCCTCTTCACGAAGTTCATCTCGTAGCAGTTCATCCTCTCGTTCTTCACAACAAACATCATCACTTTCCGGATGCGGATGGAACGGTCAGCAATGTGGAGGAACATGCTCGACCCCTGGAACAACGTGTAAGTTAGACAGTGCAAATGGTGCTAACTGTGTCTGTGCTGTGGCGCAGGGGAGCTGTGGTTTCAATGGTTCTCAATGTGGTGGGACGTGTTCGGCGCCCGGAACCACATGTAAGCAGATTGATGCAGGATGTCAGTGTGTGGTGACGGGAAGTTCATCCTCCAGTTCTTCTTCCGCTCCTGCGTGTGGTGTGAACTGCATCTGGCAGAACGGTGTGTACAGCTGCACCTGCAACAATGGAACATGTCCTTCTGGTGGGCAATGTGCTCCTGTCGGAAATTCCATTTGTGGATGCACGAATGTCAACAATAATTCTTCTGGAAGTTCAGGAGGAGGAAGTAATGCAGGAAATACGGGAGCACAACCTGGCAACTCCAGCGGAGGTTCTTCCGGAGGTTCCTCAGGCGCATCCAATGCTACCGGATCATCCGGAGGGTCCTCGGGTGGTTCTTCCGGAGGATCAACGTCCAATAATTCCTCCGGCGGTTCATCGGGAGGATCCTCAGGAGCGTCATCCCGTTCCAGTTCTCGTTCCACAACGAACAGCAATTCCTCCGGTGGTTCTTCCGGTTCCTCTGCGCGCTCTGTCTCCAGTTCCAGTTCAGGAGGATCATCTGGAGTCTCCAGTCGTGCAACGTCTTCCTCTTCCACCAGTCGTTCCTCTTCTCGCAGTTCAACGGGCGGAAGCATGTGTGGTGATGGCATCGTCCAGCTGCCAGAACAATGTGATACCGGGTTACAAAATCGCGACACCGCCAACAGCTGTCGCACATCCTGCAGAAATCCCATTTGCGGAGATAAGATCGTTGATTCTGGTGAACAATGTGATGATGGCAATACGAGTAACACGGATTTCTGCACTACGACGTGTACATTGACCATTGCCGCAGGAGGATTCTGTGGAGATGGACTCTTGCAGACAAGTCGTGGCGAACAGTGTGATAACGGTTCGCTGAACTCCTACTTGCCGAATCAATGTCGTCCTTCGTGTTCTCTTCCAAGCTGTGGAGACGGTACCAAAGATACGGGCGAGCAATGTGATGACGGGAATGTGATTTCCGGTGACGGATGTTCCAGTTTCTGTTTGTTCGATCGCTTCATTCCATCAAGCTCCGCTCATCCTGCAGCAATTGCCGGTAATACGGGGTACATAAGCGGACAAACTGCAGGACAGATCAGTGGAACAACGGCAGTATCTGGGGCGAATGCAACAGCCGGTGCGAATCAAACCTCTGGCAACAATGCAGGGGCTGTCTCCGGTGCAAACGCCGGAGAGGTGTCTGGAGCTTCTGCGGGGGAAGTCAGCGGGGCGACGTCAGGATCACCAGGAGGCTACACAGCAGGTTCCTTCGGAGGAGCAAATGCCGGCGCAACGAGCGGAAATCCATGGGGAGGAACGGTCGTACCTTCATCTATTCCACCTGCGACACAAACACAAACGGGACCCGGTCTTGTGATTCTCCTTGCAACGGGAGCAGCAGCAGGAGTGGGGTATGTGAGGAGAAGGCTTCGATAATGCAAGCGAGTCGAATGGTGCTCCGGACAGGAGTCGAACCTGTGACCTCGACCTTAGAAGGGTCTTGCTCTTCCAACTGAGCTACCGGAGCGCAGTGAAAGCTTATCGCTTCTTGTGTCTGGCTTCTAGCCTCACTTTCGCGTATAGTGTTCGCGATGACGGACGCTCCACTGCCACCCATCAGTCGGGAGGAGGATATTCGGAAGAACAAAGATCTCGCAGCGGTAAGTTATTTATGGATTCTTTCCATCCCTTTGTATATGTCAAGGAAGGATTCTCCCTTCATTCAATATCACAGCAAACAGGGTATGGTGCTCTTTCTACTGAGCATTCCTCTCTGGTTTATTCCTCTCATTGGTCAACTCTTCGAACTCGTCGTTCTCATGGGAATGGTGATGGGATTCCTCCATGCTATTCAAGGCGAATATGCCGACGTTCCTGTTGTTGGTCTTCTCGCAAAAGGAGAATTAACATGGACAGAGGCATTGAAGCTTTGTATCAAAGCGTGCAAGAATGCGTTTCATGCATTTATCAAAACAACCAAAAAGCCTCCTTCCTCACCTTCTTCCTCTTCCTCATCATGAAACCGTACAAGCGTATTCTCCTCAAAATTTCCGGTGAAGCGTTCGCAGGAAATAACGGCGCAGACTTTGATTACAAAAAACTTCATGAGGTTGCAAAAAAAATACGTGAGGTCACAAAACTTGGTATTCAAGTAGTCGTGGTGGTAGGCGCCGGAAACATCTGGCGTTACCGCGACACGCGTGACAGCGGCATCACACGTTCTGCGAGCGATGGAATGGGCATGCTCGCGACACTCATGAACTCCGTTGCATTGCAATCTGCTTTGGAGAGCCTTGGCTGCGAAAGCCGTGTATGTTCGGCCATCAATGTGCCACAGCTTGCAGAACCTTACATTCGCCGCCGTGCAGTACGGCACTTGGAAAAGAAGCGCATTGTCATCTGTGCGGGAGGCACGGGAAACCCGTACTTCACGACGGATTCCGCGGCAGCGCTTCGCGCGCTGGAATTAGATTGTCAGGTGATCTTGAAGGCGTCCAATGTGGATGGCATTTACGACAGTGATCCCAAGAAGAATAAGAAGGCAAAGAAGTACGAGACTGTTTCCTTCCAGGAAGTCATTGAAAAGAATCTTCAAGTGATGGATCAGGCAGCATTCAGTATGTGCCGCGAAAAGAATCTTCCCATCATTGTCTTCAACTTCCACGGCAATGGTGCCTTTAAAATGGCTGCGCAAGGAAAGAAGATTGGAACGATGGTGAAGGGATAGGAAAGTTATTGGTTGATTGGTTGACTAGTTGATTCGTTAAAAGTTTTTGTGAATGAAAAAATTACAGAAAACCAATAACCAAAAACCAGTCAACTAATCAACCTATCCTCGTTTCTTCTTTTCCCAAATACCGCTATGATTGGTGCCTATGCAACATCCCTCACTTGTTTCTTTTTTAGAACAGTCCAAAGCAATGGTGGATCATCTTCACCAGGAATTCAGTAAGCTCCAGACAGGACGTGCACAAGCGTCTCTTGTAGAACACATCATGGTAGAATCGTATGGTCAGAAGATGGATCTTCGTTCTGTTGCAAGTATTTCCGTTCAGGATGCATCATCCATTGTCATTCAGCCGTGGGATAAATCTGTATTGAGTTCCATTGAAAAAGCGATTCAGCTTGCAAACATTGGTGCAAATCCTGTGAACGATGGCGTGGTGATTCGCATTACCTTACCGCCTATGACGCAGGAGCGCCGTACACAGCTCACGAAAGTCGTTGGTCAACTGGAAGAAGACGCAAAGATTAAAGTTCGTCAGGTCCGTCAGGATGCACAGACTGCCATCAAAAAAGAGGCTGACGAAGATGTGCGTTTTACGGCCTTAGAAGAGCTCCAGAAGCTTGTCGATGATGCCAATGGCAAGATTGAAGAGGCTGCAAAGAAAAAGAATGCGGAAGTGATGTCGATCTAGCTTGAAGAACAGTACAAAACGCTTGTAGGATGCTGGTGTGAAGCGCGTTGCTATTGTTTCCTTTCCCGGCACGAACAATGAAGTGGAATCCATTCGTGCCATCAAGCGCGCTGGTATGCAGCCCGTTCCTCTTAAATGGAATGATTCAGTCGAGCGCTTTCGCGAGTGTGATGCATATTTTTTGGTAGGAGGTTTTAGTTATGAAGATCGTGGTCGTTCAGGGATGATCAGTGCGCGGGATCCCATCATGGATATCCTGCGAGAAGAGGCAGAGAAGGGAAAAGTTATCCTGGGACACTGCAACGGTGCACAAATTCTCGTTGAAAGCGGACTTATTCCTTTAGGGCATCATCTTTCTATGTCCCTGGCGCATAATGCCATCACGACGAAAAGTGGAGTTGTGTCTCCGGGATTTTTGAACAAATGGGTGCACATCACATCCGCCTGCAAGAAGGATCGCTGTGCATCATCCGACTGGCAAGGAGTGATGCAGATTCCTATTGCGCATGGCGAAGGACGGTTCATAACGAGGGATCCGGATCTTCTTCAAGAGCTCATCAAGAATGATCAAATTGCCTTCCGCTACTGCGATGCAGAAGGAACTGTCTCGGAAGATCCGTCTATCACATGCAACGGTTCTCTCTACGCCATTGCTGGTCTCTGTAATCCTGCAGGAAATATCGTTGCTCTGATGCCACACCCTGAGCGGACGACGAATGGGGATCCGTACTTCACGTCTGTGAAGAGGTGGATCGAAAATGGGCGGTTAGCGATCAGCAGTCAGCGGTCAGCAGAAAAAACATCGGATGTCATCTTTGAGCCACAGCCGGCTCTTTCGTCACCTGTCGAAATCTTCATCGACACTCTCATCACCAATAATGAAGAACGCACAGTGGAACAAGCGCTTCGTCATACACTTCCCACGCTCACGCTCAAACAGTACCGTTACATTGCTCCACGCAAGAAAAAACCAGAGGAAATTTTGCAGCATATTTCCCTGTTTAACCCACATAAAGAGGTGGCCTATGTGCAGCAAGATGGATCGCTCTCAGAATGGAATGCAGCGTCCAAAACGCTTGTTCCAACAACCAAAAAAATCTTCCAGGGAGTTTCACTTCTTCGAAGAGATGATCCGGATACCGCCGCACATTCGTTTGGAGAGGGGAGTATGACGGGCATTTGCTATGACTGCCGCGGCGTCCAACAGAAGGCGATTTCCTCGCCGGAGATCCTTGCGATGCTGGGAAACCCTCATGCAAGCACACTCATGACGCACCCCGCATGAAGCCGAGTATTTTACTGCTTGCCCATAATATTCGTTCCCTCTGGAATGTGGGGTCTTTTTTTCGTTCCTCCGATGCCTTTGGCGTAGACCATCTGTATCTTACAGGGTATACCTCCTGTCCGCCTCGACAGGAGATTTCAAAAACGGCCCTCGGAGCGGAGAGTACGGTTGCATGGTCGTACCATAAGGATCCACTCGACGTGATCAAACAAGAGCGATCCCAAGGCAGCCGTATTCTTGCGTTAGAGAGAACGGAAAAGAGCATTCCTCTTCGCACATGGGCTCCTGCAGACCGCATCCTCCTCATTGTGGGACATGAAATTACGGGTGTTCCCGATGTTTTACTCTCGGAAGCAGATGAAGTTGTTCATATTCCCATGCATGGAACAAAGGAATCGTTGAATGTTGCGGTTGCAGCCGGTATTGCACTGGATGAACTCTGTCATGGGAGACCCTGATTGCATCTTGCATTTTGAGGAGTGGCGGGGCATTCTACGTGGCGATGGCTGATGATCAGTCCACAGGCCAAAACCCTCTCCGTCCGGGGGATCCTGTTCCACAAGGTGGCATTGATCCCACGCAGGTGTTTGCGAATCCGCCTCCACCACCACAACAAGGTGCAGGAGATGACGACGCGGCCGCGGCCGCCTCCTCAGGACCGCCACCTCCACCGGTCGGCACCGCCGCTACAGCAGAGATGGGTTATGACGAGGAGGATCTGAAAATCCTTGCGGAAGTGGGGAATTACCGCTTCGGTTCCGTTTCCGTACAGCTGACGAATGACAACATTCGCGTGCCGGAGCATCCTGAAACCGCCTTTGATGAACAGGGTTTCCTCGCTGCACTCCGTGGATCCATCTCTCTCACACGAGATGAAAAATTCCGCATCATTCAGGCTATTCCAAAATTGAGTCAGTTCCAGATCGATGAACTCACGCGCATTCTTTCCGAAGAACAGCAGAAGTTCTCTGAACTTTCTCCGAAGCACTTAAAACAATTGATGCTCCTCGAAAACAAGCACGCCGAAGACTGGAAGGATCTTCAGTCTATTTCTGTTCAGAATGTTGCGCGTGCGGAAGAAGCACAGCAAGCAGATGAAATTCGCAAGCAGCTGGGTCTCTAAAGAAGCTGTTTCACCGCCACAAAGATGCCAAGTCCAGCGATGCCCAGGATACAGCCTGTGACAAGTCCTCCTTTGAGTAAGCGCGTCAGCGTACTCATAAAGAGGAAGAGAAATGTCGCAAGCAAAAAACTGAAAACAAGAGGAGAAAGGAAGAGCCCTTCTACAAAGGGGATATCCATGTTCAGTATGCGGACGTGGGAATAGTATCCCAGCGCCATCACAAGACCGTACCAGGCCACGAGCCATCCTGCATACAGTCGGAGCGTGCTGATGAGAGAAGATTCTGGGATGGTTTTCTTGGACAGCGATGCCGGAACTGTTTCCTGAGCAGGAACTTTTGGCACATCCGGTGTCGTTTTACGAAGAGGAAGAGAGGGAGCCTCCGGTGGTTTGGAAGAACTGACTGGTTTTACAGGAATATTCTGCGAAGAACTTTGAAGCGTGAGGGCGATGTCTGTCATGTGAGCATCTTCCAGCGCAGATCGTGCTGTCTGTTCATCGGCAGCATCCACGGTGCCGCTCACTTGTTCGCCATCTTCGTTCAGAGCGTTATAGCGAAAAAGAGTCATACACTATTGCGTGGGAGTATCGTAGGTTTCAATGTGGCTCACCATGTAGGTGACTGCTCCCGCAAGGCGTGCATCCGCAGAAATCTCAAAGTGTTGTCCACCGTTCCAGTCGAAGTAACCAACGACTTTCGCTCCCTTCGTACTCACCTGACCGCTCACGCCTCCTGCAGATGCAGACGTTCCGGGAAGAAGGTTCAACTGAATGGGAGCCGCAAGTAAGGTTTCGGGAGAGACGGTATCAAACTCTACATGCCAGAGACTGCCATTCGCCGTTCCAAACGACTGGTAGTACCAGTTCTTATGGGCAGGAACGCAGAAGCCGATGTGTGACGTGCAATATTTTTGCGTCCACCTGGCAGGATCGGAAAAATTGTCTTTTGCCATGGCGACAATCTTTGCCTCCATATCGACGGACACATCGACCGAAGAAGCAGAGCTTGAAGCACTGGATGCCACGGAAGAAGGAGCCGAGGAAGACGTTTTTACAGACGACGTACTGGATGCAGAAGCAGCGGAGGAGACAGATGCCGCAGACGCAGAGGGCATACAAACACCGCCACAATCGGCTCCACCATGGGTGGGATCACACGAATCGGAAGGATCATCCGTACAGACATATCCAGGGTCACAAGGAAGGCCAGCGATTCCTCCGCACATTTTGTATCCCGACGAAGACGCACTCAGTGAGGAAGAAGATTCATCCAGAACAATGACCTGTTGGACTTTCATGATCATGTTGTTTCCTTCCACGGTTGGCGTGACATCTCCACGTACTTCCACTCTCTTTGCGAGGTAGGCGTCAAGATCCAGCGCAGCATCGGAACTTTCGAGGAGGATAAATCTCCCATCCGCAAGTGTTAACTTATGCGTTCCCTGTTGTTCGATCGTCGCTCCCAGTGCATCCACGGTTCCTTCGTAGGTGACATTGTGGGTCATTTCCTCGGAGGAGAGAGAAGACGAGGAGGAGCTACTGGAGCTGGATCCAAAACTGAAGTTACAAGCACTCAAAAGGAGCGCTGCAGCTACAAAAGAAAGAGGAAGCGCACGACGCATAGCAGGGTGGGGGAAAACGCCCCAACCATACTCCTCTCAGCGGTTCTTTACAACGGTTGCGTCGGTACGCCAGGAATAGGCGTGACAGATGATGTCGTAAGATTTTGCTCAGGAGCAGGCTCTTCCCCATGTTCCTGGCCTTTCTTTCTGCGACGACGCACGTAGATTGTTCCGCCAATCACGAGTGTCATGAGCAAGTAGGCGAGCGGTGGGAAGATATCCGGATTTGTGCGAAGATCATTCGACTCCGGAATAACAACATCCGCAAGAGGAAGAACGGTATCCACAGGTTCTGTGAGACGTACATTGGTTGGAGGACGAATCGTCACCATGCGTGTTTCTATGCGTCCATCATCCAGATGAGCCTCAATGCGGTGAATGCCTGCAGGAACATCGAAGAAGGTCGCGATTCCTTCATTATCCGTGGTTGTAAACTTGGGCACCGAGAAGAGAAGAACCGGAACATGCGCAAGTGGCGTGCCGTAGGCAGAGACGAAGCGAAGATGGAACACTGCCAGTTCACTAACAGAACCATTGGGTCGCAGTTTGGATTCATAGAGCGGTGGCAATGCATCCGCCATATTGTCCGTCGTGTTCTTTCCGTACCCTGCAAGACGTGCAGGATACAGGACAAACTGAAGGGCGGCGGTGCGTGTGAAGTCCATGAATTCACGTGTTCCGCGTGCAATGGCATCCGAGATCACAGAGAACGACATGGAATTTTTTTCCGCCTGTTGGTTTTCCACGTCTGGAGTGAGTGCTGCCATGAGGGCGTTCCAGTTATCTTCTGTCGGGTTTCGCATTACCGCATCAATGAGAGGAGCAAGAACGGGGTTTGGCAAGTAGTCGGATTCTGTGACGCTCACGAGCGGACGCTTGAGGAGCTTCTTTAAGAGTTCCAACTGTTCCGATGAAAGTGGTTTATAGAAAAGGGAAAGTCCGCCTTGGTTCAAGAGTGATGCAAAGTGCAATGTGCGCATCTGCTTGAGCAGGAGAGATCCTGTCACGGAACGAAGCAGATCATCGTAGTTCAAGATGTTCCCGTCACGATCGATGAGGAATTTTCCATCTACGGAGATAATATTTCCGTTCTCATCGATGAGGAAGTCATCAGGATTCAAGAGAGGTGATCCTGTGAAGGGATTCTCCATATCCGGAGGTGTAAAGGCACTTCCGTCTGTCGGATCGATAATCGGGAATTCACTTGGAACGGTGAAGCTTCCTGAAGAATTTGGAGGGACTCCGGGCGTTCCTGTATCCGGTGGTGGAGGTGGAGGAGCGCCATGGAGTGAAAGTGGACACATGTAGGCTGCTGTCCAGTGGTACTTCATTTCCGGAGAACCCTGCGTCCATCGCAGAGAGCGCACAGATTCATTGATGTAATCCACTTTGCGTGAAATATTTTCTCCATCACGGGAATGATCGAAGGAGTAGTATCCCAGAATGTTTCCATTCGCTCCAAGAACGCGGAACGAGCTCTGATGACCGTTAATACCAGCGTAGAACACGCTCTGAATATAGTCGCCGGCAGGCGCGGGAATCTCTACCGTATGCGTAATGGAGGTCAGTCCATTTTCGATGGCATAGACACTTTGGTTGGCATCGAAGAAGTATTGGGTTGCACCCAAACGGAATTCCATGACTTTCAAGTCACATCCCGCAGGAGGATCCGGTGGGCGCGTCAGGAGAATGCTTGCAGAGGATCCCGTCACTTCCTGCACCAGTCTATCGATAGGACTGATGCTGCTACTGCTGCTGCTGCTACTGGCACTGCTCGCACTACTGCTACTTCCTCCGCCTGGAGTTCCTGTTCCACCACCACCAATGGTTGTTGCGGAAGAGGAAGAGGAGCTTGCGGAGGAAGAGAAGATCCAGTGAGAGTTTTGTCCATCATCCTGACATCCTTCCGATGTAATGTAACAAAGGAGGTCTTGACCGGTAGCGCTGTTATTCATCACACGGACATGGTCAATGATTTGTGTGCCAAGGGAGTCGAGATCGAATGCGGCTTGTGATCCTGTTGCAGTGGAAATGATGCGCAGCACATGATTGCTAGCATCTCCCTGCAGAGTCAGTGTCCCATTCACTGTTTGTGTGTTTCCTGCGCCCAGAACAAGAAGTTCGCCGGGGCCGGATGCAATCTTTGTAAAGTCATAGAACGTGTTATTACCAATGACTTGCTGATCTGTTCCCGTCAAACGAACGAGCCCCGCGTCATCGGTAAACGTGCCGCCATGGTTCAAGAGATCCTCCGTAAGAGATAAGGTCCCACCATGCACGTCATAGGTTGTTCCGGTGCCCATTTCGAGCGTCCCGACGGTGAGTGACTGACCGTTTTGGTCGATGGATCCACTTCCCAGGTTGATGCTGTCGATGGATCCGGACGATGTGATGGTCAGAGAGCCACCTGTTTTCTGAACAGCAATGTCTCCCATCGTGCTCCCAGACAGAGAAAGCTCGGCATTGGAAGATTCGTAGAAGAGGAGAGGAACGCTGTTTTGGAAATGCACGACACCGTTCGTGGCTGGATCTCCGAGCATGAGTGATCCAAACGTACCGATAAGAGGAGAATTCGTACTTGCATCAATTGTGTATACGGCACCGTTTGCTGCGGAGAAGGATGTGATTCCATCAAAGGCATATGTTCCAGAATCAAATGTAACAGTGGAAGAATTTCCCGGCGTGCTTTCTTCGAACACATTGAGAGCGCTTGTGTAGAACCCTGGTGTAAGACGGCTACTTGGAGCAGAGTGATCGCCTATGACATGAAGGAGGGCCGGCATCATGAAGCCAAGATTTTGACTGATACTTGCTCCACTGAGAATTGTGAGCGTTCCAGCACCATTAATGCCGGCATTTTCTGCAAGGCGAACATCTCCATCTGAATACGCAACTTCTCCATGAATGGCAAGATTTGTCCCCCCGCTTAGCGTAAGTCCACCAAATTCTGGAACTGTCACTCTGCGCGTGATGTGAAGAGTGTCTGAGAGGAGCGTAACAGCACCACTGATCGAGAGATTTGCGAGTGCATTACTGTTGAGCGTCTTACCGATTCCATCCATCACAAGTGTTGCAGCCGGAGACCAGTTGTTTCCGAATCCGGCTACTTCATTGCCGCTCGATGTTGCGCTCCAGTTTCCGTCTACAAACCATGTACTGCCGGATCCCATCGTCAACATCGCCGCGCCCATGTCCACATTCCCAGCTATACGAACCGTGGCATCTTGTGTTCGCATACGTACATTACCGGATCCTGTCAGAGAACCTTCCATCACAAGATCGCTCGTGACATCAATGTTTCCTCCTGGGGTCGAAGATTTTCCAATCTGAACATTATAGAAGTGATACCCATCCGAATTCAGAGTATTGTCTCCGGGGGCAGAGTCGAATGTCACAAGGTTTGTACCGGTGAAGGAACCACCAATCGTAACCCAGCTTCCACTGAGCGTGACGGGATTGTTGTCCATACTAAAGTCACCCTGAATGTAGAGACCATCTGCCAGACGGACACTTCCGCCGGGTTTATATTCTCCATCGAAGATGGCGGTAAGGTATGGCTTTTTGACGCGAAGTTCGCTTCCTACAACACTATATAATCGTGTGATATCACTGTCTCCGTTGTTATCTGCAAGAGCGATGTCTGCATTGGTGATGGGAGCCGTCGTGTAAGAGGTCAATGCGACCATCGTGTCATACACACCTGTCACAGGATCATCGATCGTTGTGCGAACAATACTTGCTCCTTTTTCTGTATCGTCATCAAAGAAGACAGTAAGGATATCTCCATCGTGGAGCGTCGCTCCACTCAGCACCACGGTTCCCGATTCGCTCAAGGTAAGTGCACCGGATAAAACCTGAGGCGATGTGAATCCTGAATCTATAACAGGACCTCCGTTAACGGTATAGGAAATCTTGCGATTCACAAGATCGCCAATTCCAAGTAGTCCGTGGGCATCGATAAACACGTATCCAAATTTCCATCCATCCGTATTTCCGGAATCTTTACATCCTTCTCCGTAGACATTACCAATGTAACAGTAGAGGTAATGATCGTTTGCGGTGTTGTCTTTCACATCTACGTGATGAATATCCTGCGTGGAAACACTGTTGAGGTTTAGTTTTGCAGGAAGGTTATCCGTCGTGGAACGAATGGAGAGCAAGTTTCCTGTTGCTCCATGAAGTGTGAGGGAGTTTGTGATCGTTTGTTCTGATGTCGCTGCGAAAGTCAGAGTATGAGGAGATGTCACTGCTTTTTGCAGGTTGGAGAAGAGGTTTGATCCTGTTATTGTTTGATCTCCTCCATCGAGAATCATACTGCCTGAGGCATTGGTGTCTCTCAGAATGCCTTTTGAAGAACCGAGGAGATCTCCTGAAAGAGTCAGAACCTGATTTCCAAAGGTAAAGTTACCCCTTTCTAGGATAAGATCACCATTGATATCAATCGTCGACACTGCATTATCCAAGACACCAATAGAACCAGATTCCACATGAACAGTCTGCGCATTCAGGTTTCCTGTTATAAAGACAGATCCTGCATTTTTCTTTCGGACGAGAATGTCTTTTACAGGACTTCCGGCAAGATCAATGCCCTGGAGAACGGAAGATCCTGAAAGAATGAGAGGGTTCGTTCCCTGATGCCATATGGCATCACCGCCGTTTTCATCATTGATGATCATGCCGCCCTCAAAGACAAGCTGAGCGTTGTAACGCTGCAAGTCCGCTGTCAGACTTGCTCCGGTATTTGTTGCCGCAAAGACGGTGATTCCCTTAAAGGTTGTAGTACCTGTTCCAAACGTAAACGTTGCAGCATTTGTGGTATTCACAAGAGAAAAACTACCGCTATAAATTGCAGGTGCAAGACGTGGTCTTGTCGCAGAATAGTCGCCGACCATACTCACAAAACTTGGCTTCATGATACCGTTTTGGACAGGGATGCCGGACCCAGAGTTAAACGTCAATGTTCCGCCAGAGACCGTTGCTGACTGAAGAATCTTCAGAGATGATCCGACATAGAAACTCAAACCAATTTCTCCCGGAATAAGCTCCAGCGTTGCTCCTGTATTCACCGTCAATGCTGTGTTCGCATTATCATTCATATTAAATGCATTCATGGTACGAGACCCCAGCACAGAGATATTGCCATAGTTCATGCCTCCTCCTTCGGCTGTTTTATTGGAGCCTAAGAAGTTAATGGCAGTGCTCTGTGACCAGCCGACATATCCTGTACCTTTCCAGCACATTGGGATCCTAAGCTTAGAATTCCACGTGGACAAGTTGTCGCG
>JADMIO011260262.1_pt1 | contig 71729 bp, 14 predicted proteins | sample 8958161 | NCBI WGS metagenome assembly JADMIO01 (sample SAMN16585339, study PRJNA669376) | soil metagenome | isolation source: Crop rotation soil | place: USA: Cullars Rotation, Alabama | collected 2011 | reverse complement strand
CGACAACTTGTCCACGTGGAATTCTAAGCTTAGGATCCCAATGTGCTGGAAAGGCAGTAAGTGCGATGTCCAGCGAATTACCAATGTTGAATCCGGAGAAGGTGAGGACAACATTTGCAGGAATGTTCTCGGCGGTGATGCTGGATGCAAGGTGGCTCGGCAGTATTACTGCATTGCCACCGACAGCGATGCCGCCGGACAAAGTCAGACTGCCGGACATACGGCCGGCTTCCTGCAGGTCCGCGATGTACTGGGCGGCAACCGGGTTAGTCAAATCGAGGCTGGTGATCGGCGCATTGGCTGCGCTGGATTGAATGGTGACCCCGCCGCCAAGGTTGATCGCGCTGCTCGGTGCAGTGCCGGTATTGAGAATGATGTCGGCGACGATGGCGCGAACAGTGTTCTGCGGAGCAGAGGCAATCACTCCATTGCTTCCGAAGTATGCTTTGCCGCCCAGGAGCTGACGCACAGTAGTGTTTCCAGGCGTGGTGCTCGGGATAGGCGGCGTCGGCACTGCGCCGATTACGACGCGCACCGAGCCGTCGTTAGAGTCACTGGACGTGGCGAACAGGCTCGAGTTCAATCCGAGTGAGATAGTACCGGCCGCGGTGTCATTATTTTGCAAGGTCAGGTTGCCTTCGGTGGCAGTCAAAGTCGATCCCGAGGTCAGACTCAAGGCACCACCGGCAGAGGCGATGGTCAAATCTCCGTTAGACGCGGTGATGGTGCCCAGGTTAAGTGCGTTGTTCAGCGTAGTCGTCAGACTGAAGCCCGTACCTGCCGAGCCAGTTACCAATCCGTTGATCTTGCCCTGAGAAGCCGTCACCGACGAATTGCTGCTGCTGATGCTCACACCGGAGCCGGTGATGGTGCCGCCGCCGGTTATCGAGAGCGCACCGAATGTGGAGACACTGACATTGATTCCGGTATGCCCAATGGTTCCGGAGTTGGACAGGCTGGACGCGCCGATGCTGATGTTGCCGGTGGCATCAAGCGATCCGATGTTGGTGACTAGTTGACTGGACAATCCCAGCGTTCCTGATGACGAGACGCTGCCGGCGTTATTGATAGTCGGTGAGTTGAGGTTGAGCGAGTTGCCGCTGCCGACGGTGATGCTTCCGGTATTACCAATCGTGATTCCGGAATTTGCAGAGGTTGCATTGAAGGCCACGCTTCCCCCGCTCCCCGCGTTGAAGGTGTACGGCGAGTCGACGGCGAGAGTATTGTTGCCCGCGGGCACCGATACTGTAATCGCTGCATGGCCACCACCGATGACACCAATGGTGCCGCCGGCTCCGCCGAGAGTCAGGCCACTACTGCTGGAGATGGAGATTGTTGTGCTGCTGCCACTGACCAGCAACGAGCCGGCTTGCGTAAGAGTTTGCGTCACTGCGCTGAGCGATCCGACTGCGGTCAACGAACTGGCGGAACCGACAATGATCTGGTGACCGGAAATTGACGCAGAGCCGGTCGTATTCTGAACGGCACTGGTCAAGGAGAGCTTTCCGCTGCCGCCCTGGAGCGAGGTGCTCGCTGCAGTGAGCGTGCCCGTCCCGCTGATGTTCAGTCCGGCAGCGCCAACCACATTAATGGAGCCGGTGGCGGCAGTTATTTGTCCATTGTTCTGCAAGCTGCTGGTATTCAAGGTCAAGCTGCGATCGCTGGTCAATGCGCCGCCATTATTCAGGACGACAATCGGTCCGGCGAATGCGGAAGTGACGTTCTGAATCACGCCGGTAACATTGGACCCAGTGAACTGCTGCGTTCCGGAAATGACCACCTGATGGCTGGTGCTACCGCTGGCGATATCGATGTTGATTGGCCTGGATGTGCTGAATCCTTGCAGTTGCATGATCACATTCGCCGGAATGTTTTCAGCGCTCAAGCTGGATGCCACTCTAATCGGAGTGATGATCAGATTTCCACCGGTTGCGACACCGTTGGTCACTTCCAGCGTGCCGCCGAGTCTGCCGGCTTGCTGCATGTTGACGAAGAAGGTAACCGTCGCCGGATCAGTGAGGTCGAAGCTGGTGATCAAGCTGTTGGCGCCGCTGGAGTTCACGGTGACACCACCGCCGAGGCTAATCGCCGACGGTCCCAGTGAGCCGGTATTGAAGATGATATCGGCCGCGGTGACATTAATATGATTGTCCGGAGCAGATGCCGAGATTCCGTTGTCACCGAAGTAGGCTTGACCGCCGAGCAGATCGCTGACCACAACATTCGCAGGCGTTACGCCGAATGACGGGCTGGAAGGCACGGCACCGATGACGACCTTTACGTTACCCAGTGCATATCCGTTGGTAATTGCGCCGAGAGTTGCATTCGAACCGATAGCGATGGCACCGGATGTGGTGTCCAGGTTGCGAATGATCAAATCACCTTCCGTAGCGGAGATATTCGCCCCGGAGGTCACCGACAGCGTGCCGTGATCGGCAAGCAGGTTGATACTGCCGGCATTAGTGCTGACCTCGCCCACGGTGAGTCCGCCGGTTCCAGTGGTTTCAACCAGGAAGCTGCCGGACGACGAACCGGTAACAGTGCCGGTGATGCTTCCTTGTGTTGCAGATACTGTTCCCGTGGTGCTCTGGAAGGTTACGGTGGATGCAGACAGCGACCCCGGCCCGGTGACCAGTACAGGTTGCGAGCTGGCGACCTTCAGAAGACCAGTGCCGCTGAGAGATCCGGAGTTGCTCAGGTTCTGGGTGTTAACATTCAACGTTCCGCCGTTGAGGACATTGATGCCCGAACCGGAACTGACGGAAACTTGAGCACCGGCAGCGGTGGCATTGAGGTTGACAGAGCCGTTGGCTCCGACGTTGAATGTGTAGGCAGATTCGACGGAAATTGTGTTGGCGCCGCTGACGTTCAGATTGATCGTCGGTGTCCCTGTGCCGGTGACTGCGATTGTGCCCGGAGTCCCACTGAGAGCCAGGGTGCCCGTGGTGCTGCGGATAGTGATATTACCGTTGTTGGCGTTGGACGTAATGGCGCCGCTATCGATCAAGCTTGCGGTCGTAAGTTGAATGTTTCCAGCGGCATTGATGCTGGAAGCATTATCGATATTTATCGTCGCGCCATTGAGATTCGCAGTGCCCGAGAATGACTGAGCCGCGCCGGTAAGTTGCAGAATGTTGCTCGCCGTCAATGTGCTGCTCGGTGCGCTGAATATGCCGGTGCCGCTGACGGTCAGGTTTGCCGGGCTGGTTATCGACACGCTGCTCGCAGCTTGAATGGTGCCGGTGTTATGAACGCTGCGCGTGTTGACGGACATCGTGCCGTCACTGGTCAGGTTACCCGAGACCGACAACATCGGACCAGCCTGAGTGGAAGTGATATTCATGACCGCTTGCGAGTCGAACAGGATCGACGGATAGGTGAATTCGTGGACACCGGCAATGATCACTTTGTTCGTGGTGCTGGCTGCGGTGATATCGATGTTCACCGGGTTGGTCGCCAGGAAGTTTTGCATCGTGACGATCACGTTAGCCGGGATGTTCTCTGCGCTGAGCGACGAAGCCAGATCCGACGGGTTCAGAATTACGTTGCCACCAGTGGCCACACCATTGGTGACTTGAAGGACACCACCGACCAGGCTGCGCTCTTGCAGCAAGCTGAGGAAATTGACCGACTCGGTATCAGTCAGATCAAGGCTGGTGACAAGCAGACTGCCGGAGGTCGTATTGATGATCACGCCGCCGCCGAGCGAAATTGCAGAAGCTGCTTCAGTGTCAGTATTGAACACCACGTCTCCGCCGATCATGCCAATCTTGTTAAGCGGGCTGGATGCGCTGATGCCGTTGTTACCGAAGTGGGCCTCGCCGCCGCGAGATCCCAGTACGCGCACATTCGAGGGAGTGGACCCGCTTACTGGCGAAGCCGGGACTGCCCCTATGACGACATATATATTGCCGAGCGCGCTGCCGGCGGTAGAGGCTGAGAGCTTCGCATTCGCTCCAATAGTGATGGCACCGGATGCGGTGTTATTGTTCTGCAACGTGACGTTGCCTTCATTCGCCGAGATAATCGCGCCGCTGTTGACGGACAGAGTGCCGGTGCCTGCCGCAGCGGTAATGGATCCATTGCTGGTTGAAATCGATCCCAGGGTGAGTCCGGAGGAAATGGTGCTCACGTTGAAGTTCGTTGCAGCACTGCCGGTCACTGTGCCGGTGATAGAGCCCTGAGCGACGTTGACGGCGGCCGAAGTGCTGGACAGATTTACTGTGCCGCCCGACAGACTGCCGATGCCCGTGACATTGAATCCGGCCGGGCGTTGAATACGGAGAGTACCGGTCGTGGTCACCGAGCCGGCGTTGCTGATCGTCGGCGCATTCAAGGTGATCTGGTTTCCGGATTGAGCATTCAATGCGCCGGCAGCGGCGATACTGATGGTGCCGTTCACGCCGGTGCCATTGATATTTACATTGCCGCCACTGCCGGCATTGAAGGAACCGGCTCCGACAAAGCTAACCGATGGTCCACTTACTGTAATCGTCGATACCGCGTTGTTCGATTGCAGGACGGTCGAAGAACCAATCTGCGCAGTGCCGTTGCTCGCCGTGAGAGTCATGCTCGTGCCGGAAGTGATGGTGCCGAGGTCGAATGTGCCATTTGTCACAGTGGCATTGAAGCTGCCCAGCGCGCTGCCGGATACTGGACCAGTGATACTGCCCGCTGTGCCGCTGACGAAGCTGCCGGTGCTGATGAAGTTGACTGAAGAGCCGCTCAGTGCGCCGGTGCTGAACGAAACGCTGCTCGCATTGCGAACCGTCAATGCACCCGCTGAGCTGATAGGACCGCTCGCTGTGAGGGACCTGGTATCGATTACCAGCGCACCGCCCCCAGTGGCGGACACCGCGCAGCCGACACAGGTTAGAACCGCAGCACCACTTGTTGACGCGTTCAACGTTGTAGTTCCGCCGCTGCCGGCATCAAATGTATAGGAGGAATTGAACTGGATGCGGTCGGCGCCGCCGGAGGCGATGGTGATTGCCGCGGCACCGCCGCCGGTGACTGCAATCGGGCTGGTGGGGGTGCCGGACAGAGTCAGTTGAGCGGGAGCATGAATGTTGATGGTGCCGGCGTTCGCGCTCGACGATAACGCACCATTGAGCACCAGGTTCGACACCGCGACATCAACGTTTCCGGTGGACGAGATTGCGGATACGGAATCGAGATTGACCGTTGAGCCACTCAGGTTGACATTGCCGGTAACCGACTGGTTGCCGCCGATGAATTGCAAGGTTCCATTGGTCGCTTGCAAGGTCGAAGTTGTGCCATTGATGCTGCCAGTTCCGCTGATTTGCAGGTCGGTCGCACCATTGAGTACGACAGTGGTGGCGCCTTGGATCTGACCGGAATTAGCTACGCTCGGCGAATTCACTCTCAGCGATCCATCACTCGTGAGATGACCGGTGCCGGTGATTTGCAAAACCGGGACCGGGAAGGTCGAGGTGAGATTCATGATCGCAGTAGAAGCGGTGCCGCCAACGAATTCGTGAGTACCGGCGATGTGGACGTGATTAGTGGTGCTGGTGCCGCTGATGTTGATATCGAGAGAATTGCCGGCCTGGAAGTCTTGCAGAGTGAGAGTGACACCAGCCGGAACATACTCAGCGGTGAGATTTGTGCTCAGGTCGGCCGGCATGACAATCAGGTTACCGCCGGTGGCGACACCGCCGGAAACAGTCAGCGTTCCACCCAACTTGCCTTCGGATTGCAATTGCTGGATGAAGGAGACGTTCGGCGCATAGTTCAAATCGAGACTGGTGAGCAAGTTAGTATCGCTGACCGACGAGACGGTTACATTGCCGCCAAGACTGATCGCGGAGGTCGGTCGGGTGCCAGTGTTAAAGACGACCAATCCACCATTAGCGTTGACTGCATTTTGTGTGGACGAAGCCGTGATATTGTTCGTGCCAAAGAAGACTTTACCGCCGTTTGAAGTGCTGACGGTGACATTGGCAGGTGCGGTATTTGCAAACGGCGATGCCGGAATCGGGCCGAGGACGACATAGACACGACCCAATGTTCTGCCGGTAGAGCTTGCGAGAATATTCGCGCTGTTGCCGATGGTGATCGTGCCGGATGCCAGATTGGTGTTCTGCAACGTCAGATTGCCTTCGATGGCGTTCAGAGTCTTCGATGCCGCAACATTGAGTGCGGAACCGCCACTGGAAAGCGTGAGGTTTCCAGCATTAGCAGTGATGTCCGCTACGTTGAATGCGCCGGAGCTGACGGTAAAGCTGTAGTTGGTGGCCGATGAGCCGGTCAATGTGCCGGTCAAAGTATTCTGAGCGGCATCGACCGATCCGCCGGTGCTTTGAACGACGACCGAAGAACCATTAAGTCCACCGAGTCCGGTAATCGACAGATTGCCGGCGTCTTGAATAGTGAGCGTTCTTGCAGCGCTGATGGTGCCGGCATTATTAACGTTGCGCGCATTCAAGGTGATGTCACTTGACGCGCCATTGGCTTGAACGGTTGCGCCGGAACCGACAGTCACGGTGCCGCCGACTGCCGGAGTCATGGAGAGTGTGGTGCCGGTGCCAAGAGTGCGAACCAGAGCGCCTGCAGCTACGGAAATGTCACCACCACTATTGCTGAAGGTTGCCGCTGTTCCCGCGGTTATGCTGCTGAGCGACAAGGTGCCGGAAGTCACAGCGATATGATAGGTGTCACCACTGCCGGTACCGGTAGAGCCACCGACATTGCCGACGATGGAAGCTTGAACGATATCAACATAGCCAGTAGTGCTGCTGACGGTAAGTCCCGTTCCCGTGCTGACAGAGCCGATGCCGGTGATGCCCAGATCGCCGCCGTTGGAAATAGTGGCACTTCGTGATGCCTGAATCGATCCGTCGTTAGTAATCAGCGGCGCACTTATGGTGATTATCGATCCGCTCAAAGTGCGACCGGTCGGGAGAGTAATGCTCTGACCGCCCAGCGAGATATCGCCACCCGGAGTGAACGCCCCCGGAGTGACGATCACATCGTTGTTCAAGGTCAGGGCCAGTCCTGCTTGCAAGTTGATCAAGCTGCCGGGATCAGCGACTGCTGTGATGGTGCCCACATTGAGATTGCCACCGGCATCCAACGTGAAAGAACGCGCGCCGAGCGTCAAAGTCTTACCGGTGGTGCTCACGTTACCGGCGTTGTAAAGATTCAATTGCGTGAGCGCGGACGACGAGGACACGAGATTGATGTCGCCCATCACGGTCAAGCCGCCGGAGCGAGATGTGCTGCCGATGGTCAATGTCGACGCGGAGATCAAACCGAACTCGGCGGCATTCACATCGAATGGCGCGTCATCGCCATCGCCATCGGCGTTATCGTATACAGCGACTGCCACGTTGCTTGAAGGAGCCAATGTAACGGTGTTGCTGTCGATGCTGCCGGTGAGGTTGAACGAGGAGCCGGTAACCGAGACGCTGCCTGCGCGGAGAGTTCCGGAGATTTGCGCTGGACCTGCATTCAATATGATAGAGCCGCTGGAATTGCTGCCGGTAGTGACCGTGCCGCTGACGGCGATGGTGCCTGCGGTATCGGTCAGGGAGACGGAGGCAGGTCCGGTGACATTGTTGACGTTAAGGGAGCCGGAAGTGACGCTTGCGCTGAAGCTGGTCGAGGCGGCACCGGATACAGCACCGGTCAGAGCAGCCTGCGACACGCTGGCGAATCCGCTATCGGCGATGAAGCTCATTGTCGGAGCAACGATGGTGCCGTTGCTACCGGAAACGGTCAAATTGCTGGCGCTTTCAACTGCGACGCTGCCGCCGGTAGTGATGGCACCAGCATTAGACAGCGAGCGAGTGTTGATGAACAGTGGCGCATTATGCGAGATCGTCTGCGTGGTACCAGCGGCGGTGGAAATAGATGCCAGGCTGGAAGTGGCATTGAAATTAACACTTCCTGCGGAGCCAGGATCGAATGTGAACGACGAGTTCAACGACAGAGCGTTGTTGCCGCCGGCCGTCAGATTTATGGCTGCCGCACCGCCGCCGGTGACAGAGATCGGATTGCTCGGCGTGCCGCTCATTGTTAATGCCGAGCTGCTGTGAATGTTGATTGTTCCGGCGTTGGCTTGCGACACCAGCGTGCCGTTCAATGTGAAGTTGGCGGTGGCGACATCGATATTGCCGGTTGCGTTAAGCGTCGATAGACTGCCGAGGCTGACGGCATTACCAATCAGGAATGCGTTACCGGTGATGGTTTGTCCAGCATTGTTAGCCAAGGACAAAGTGCCACTGTTCGCCTGGAAGGTGACGGACGGAGCAGTGACATTGCCGCTGCCGCTTACCGTTAGGCTGGTGGCACCGTGCAATTGGGCGGAGGTCGCAGCTTGAATGAGTCCGGCATTGCTGATGGTCGGGGCGGTCAGATTGAGTGTGCCGTCGCTGAGCAGTTGACCGGTGCCCAGGATCTGCACCACCGGACCAAGCTCGGTTGAAGAGACAGTGATAACGGCATTGGACAACGGACCAATGCCGACAAATTCCTGTTTACCGGCGATGATGACTTGCTTGCTGTGGCTGCTCGCTGTCAATGAGATGTCCAGCGGAGTGTTGGACTGGAAGTCGTTCATCGTCACCGTAACGTTGTTCGGAATGTTTTGAGCCGAAAGGGTCGTGGACAAGTCGGCCGGGACAAGAATTACGTTTCCGCCGGTGGCCACACCACCTGCGACCAGCAGCGATCCGCCGATTCTGCCGGTCGATTGCAAACCGGTGATCAGTTGAGTGATCGCAGGATCGGTAAGGTCCAGACTGGAGATCAGAGTGCTGGCGCTGGTCGACAGAATATTGACGCCGCCGCCAAGGCTGATTGCCGAGGACGGCCGAGCGTCGGTACTAAATATGATGCGTCCGCCGTTGGCATTGAGATTGTTATCCGGTGATGAAGCAACGATGCTGTTAGTACCGAAATAAACTCGACCACCGTTGGCAGTCGTCACTACAACATTCGACGGGGTGGTGCCGACGACCGGGGAAGTCGGAATGTTGCCGATGACAATGAAGACTTCACCAAGAGTGCTGCTCGCAGTGCTCGTTTGCAATGTGGCGTTCGCACCAATTGCGATGCTGCCGGTCGCGGTGTTGGTATTGCGCAGCGTGATGTTGCCTTCGGTCGCTGTAATGACTGCGCTCGGTGCCACCTGCAACATGCCGGAGCCGGTGCTCAAAGTCAGCGAGCCGTTGTTGCTGGTGATGTTACCCACCGTCAGGTTGCCATTGGTAATGTTGGCAAAATAACTAGTTCCGGCGGTACCGATCAACGTTCCGCTTACAAGGTTTTGATTAGCGGTGACCGATCCGTTTGTGCTGTTGATCGCAACAGCCGAGCCGGACAAACTGCCGCCGCCGCTCACCGCGAGATCACCTGCATTCTTCAAAGTTAAGGTGCCGGCGGCCTGCAGGCTGCCGAAGTTGGCAATTGATGGAGCATCAAGAGTAACGACACTACCGGCGCCGGTAGCCTTGATCGCCGCGCCGCTGTTAACGGTGACTGTCCCCGAGGACGTAATGCTGACGGTTCTAGAGCTGCCAGTGGACTGTAACGTGGATGATCCGGCGACATCAATGTCTCCGCCGGATGCGGTCAAAGTGAGGTTGCCACTGCCTGCGGTGATGTTGCTGACGCTGAGGGCACCAGTGGTGGCGGCAACCGTAAATGCCCCGCTGGAAACTCCGGTAATCGTGCCGGAGACGGAATGCTGATTGACATTGACAAAGCCGGCGGCATTCAGGCCCACTCCGGTTCCACCGCTCAAGTCGCCGCTGCCCGAGACAGTTAAGCTGCCACCGGCATTAGCGATGTTCAAACCTCTGGCTGAACCGACCGTGCCGTTGTTGGTCAGCGACGGTGTGTTGAAGGTCAAAATTGAGCCACTGACCGTCTTGCCGCTCGCGATTCCAATTGATGTTCCAGTAATGGTCACATCGCCACCAGGCGTCATCGCACCGGACGTGACGGTTATGTCACCATCAACGGCGATCGCACCACCAGTGATGCTAACCAGGCTATTGGATGCAGCAATTCCGGTAATCGAGCCGGTATTAACGCTGCCGCCCGCATTGATCGCTACAGAGGAAGTGCCGGCACTAATAGTGGTGCCGCTTGCAACATAAGCTCCGGCATTGAACAGGTTAAGTTGGGAGAGACCCAGGGTGCCCATATTAACGTTGCCGAGCACGGTCAAGCCGCCGGTGCGAGACGTTGAGCCGATGGTCAATTGCTGAGCGGAGATCAACGAAAGCTCGGCAGCACTGACATCGAAGTTTGCATCATCGCCATCGCCGTCAGCATTGTCGGCCACTGCAATTGAAGTCGAATTCACTACCGGCTGCAGAGTGACATTCTTAGCGGTGATTCCACCAGTCAGATTGAAGCCGGTGCTGGTCACGGTGGCGTTGCCGGCAGTGAGGCTGCCGTTAATGGTGGCATTGGTGGCAGCGAGAAGCGAAACGGTGCTGCTGTTGCTGCTGTTGCCGGTGGTAACAGCGCCACTTATGGTGACGGCACCAACATTGTTGCTCAGCGAGATGGACGTCGGCGCACTGACGTTGCCGACGGTCAGCAACGAGTTGCCCACGGTCACGCCGAAGCTGCTGGTAGCCGAGCCGGTAACGGTGGAAGTGATTCCACTTTGAGTCGCGCTTACTGAGCCGGCATCTGCAGTCAGGGTCAAGGTCGAACCACCAATCGTACCGGTGGCGCCGGTAATGGATAGGGAGTTCGGGCTGTGAACGAGAATCGTGCCTGTGGAAACAATGGAACCGCTGTTTGCGAGTGTTTCGGTGTTCACTGTCAGCCGAGCGCCGTTGCTGATCGTCAGAGCAGTGGAAAGTGCAGTGCCAACGGAAGCTCCTGATGCGGTTGCATTCACAGTTACCGATCCGCTCGCTCCCGGATTCAACGTATAGGAGGAATTGAAGTTCAAGGCATTGGCACCGGCGGCGGTGAAGGAAATGGCAGCAGCACCACCCCCGGTGACGGCGATTGCATTATCCGGAACGCCGCTCAACGCCAACGCACCGGTGCTGGCGACTGCAATCGTCGCCGCATTGCCGCTGGATGAGAGAGTTCCGTCGAGAACCAAGCTGGCCGTGTTGACATTGATGTTGCCGGTTGCAGTGACAGCGGCGAGATTACCAATATTGACGACGTTACCGTTAAGGGTTGCTGCGCCGGTAACGTTCTGGACGGCACCACCGGTAATCGACAACGTTCCATTAATTGCTTGGAAGGTGGCATTGGTAGCTGTCACCGAGCCGGAACCGCTAACCGTAAGATTTGTCAGGCCCTTGAGAGAGGCGGTCGTAGCGGCTTGGATCGTTCCAAGATTGCTCATAGTCGGTGCAGTCACGCTCAACGAGCCGTCACTAATCAGTTGACCCGTTCCCATAATCTGAAGCACCGGGCCGCCGTTAGACGACGTGATTGAGATGACACCGTTCGACGCCGGTCCGGAGCCAATGAATTGCTGAGTACCAGCAACGATTACTTGCGGAGTATGGCTGTTTCCATCCAGCGAGATGCCGAGGATGTTGCCGGCCTGGAAGTCCTTCATGGTGACGGTTACCAGGTTCGGAATGTTCTGTCCGGTGAGCGTGGAGGACAAGTCAGCCGGCAATACAATCAATGTGCCGCCCGTGGCAACGCCGCTGCCGTTGACGGACAGCGTTCCGCCGAGTCTTCCCTGTCCTTGCAAGCTGACTATCAAGCTGGTCACCGCTGGGTCAGTCAAATCCAAGCTCGGCAGTAATGTGCTGGCGCTGGTGGCATTCAATTCCACGCCGCCGTTAAGGCTGATTGCTGAAGCACCCAGCGAGCCGGTGTTGAATACTACGGCGCCACCATTTGCATTTACATTGTTGTCTGGTGTAGAGGCAGTGATACTGTTGGTGCCGAAGAATGCCTTGCCACCATTAGCAGTGCTGACAATAACATTGGCGGGAGTGGTACCGGCAGCCGGAGTGCTGGGGACCGGGCCGATAACTACGTAGATGCTGCCGAAGCTGGTGCTGGAGGAATTGGCGTTAATTGTGGAATTAGCAGCCAGAGCGATAGAGCCACTGGTGGTATTCGTGTTTTGCAGTGTGACATTTCCTTCCACTGCCGTCAGAGTTTGTGCGCCGTTGAGGGTCAAAGTGCCGCTGCCGACCGATACTCCCAGCGAACCGTTGTTTGCAGTGATGTCGTTCAAGAACAAGTTGCCGTTGCCAACCGAGAGATTGAAGCTGGTTCCAGCCGAGCCCGTCAATGCGCCACCGATTTGACCGATTGATCCGGAGACCGATCCGCTGGTGGAAGTCATCGAGACGGTTGATCCCGCGAACGCTCCGGTTCCGGAAATCGAGATGCTTCCGCCGCGGGTGAGACTGACAGCACCAAGCGCTTGTACAGAACCATCATTAGCGACGCTCGGAGCTTCGAAAGTAATTGTTCTATTAGCTCCGGTCGCCTGCACAACAGCTCCGGACTGCACCGCTATGGCTCCTGCAGTCTTAGTGACGGTGATGTCGCCACCGCTGGCGGTTACATTGCCTAGCGTGAGCGTGCCGGTGGGAACGACTACATTGAACAGTCCGGCGGAGCTGCCGGTGACCGTTCCGCCGATAGAATTCTGGAAGAAGTTCACGTTGCCGGAAGCGGTGATATTCACGCCGGTACCGCCGCTCACGCTGCCCGTGCCGTTCAGGAACAAGCTGCTAACGGACGAGAAGTTGAGTCCGCGGGTGGAAGTGATGGTGCCGTAGTTGGTGGCTGCAGGAGCGATAACTCTAATAATAGATGCGCTGATTGTCTTGTCCGCTTCGACCTCAAATTGAGGTGCCGTGAAGTTGACGTCGCCGCCAGGTGTCATTGCACCGGCGGTGACGTTAATGTCGCCGTCTACCTTGAGGAAGTTGCCGGACTGGATGCTTACCAGGCTGCCGGATGCCGCCGTGCCTGTAATTGAGCCCGTGTTGACGTTACCGAGGGCATTGATGCTCAGTGACGAGCTTCCGGTGGCAATGGTGAATCCGGTTCCGGTGTATGCGCCACCATTCACCAGATTCAATTGCGACCAGCTGAGAGTTCCCAGGTTGATATTGCCGAGCACCGTCAATCCGCCTGTTCTGCTGGTGGTTCCGATAGTCACCGTGTTCGCGGTAATCTTCGATAGCTCGGTCGCGTTGACATCAAATGCGGCATCGTTGCCGTTGCCATCTGCACTGTCACCAACTGCGATGGCAGTCAAATTCGCAGTCGGTTGCAGGGAAACGAATGCTGCTTGTGCGGTACCCGTAAGGTTCAAACCGCCGGACGTGATTGAAATTGAGTTAGCAATCAAATCTCCGGCAACATTGGTCGCGCCGCCGTCGTTAGTCAACGATAGCGACGTGCCGGCGGTGATATTCCCGGAGTTCAGCGCGCCCGAAGAAACTGTTGTGCTGAAGCTGCTATTCGCGCTTCCGATTAGGCTTCCGGAAATTGAACCTTGCGTGGCATTGACCGAGCCGCCGGTGCTCTTGAGCTGCACTGTTGATCCGCTGAGAGTTCCGCCTCCGCTCACTACAACTCCACCGGCGTTTTCAACCTTGAGCGCACCGGATGTGGTGAGCGTGCCATTGTTGGTCAGCGTCGGTGTGTTCACATTGAGCGGTGCGCCTGCGGAGACAGTTTGTGTAGTGCCGCCCGCGGTGACGATGGATGCGCCGGAGGAAGTCGCGTTGAAGTTTACCGAGCCGGACGCGCCAGGAGCGAAGGTGTATGAAGAATTGAACGTCAGTGCGTTATTACCGCCGGCAGTCACATCGATTACCGCGGCACCACCGCCGGTGACGCTAATCGCTGCTGCCGGAGTTCCGCTGAGAGTCAAGGCACCGGTAGACGAAATTGTGATGTTACCGGCATTTTTGCTGGTAGTAATAGTGCCGTTGTTCACCAGGCTGGTCGTATTCATCGTTATATTCTGCGTACCGGCAATCGATGCCGCAGAAGCGAGATTGACGAAGTTGGCGGTCAAGTTCAGCGCGCCGCTCACATTTAGAGATGAACTGGCGCCAAAGCTCAACGTGCCGCTGTTAGCCTTGAGCGTAGCTGCCGGAGCGATGATATTGCCGGTGCCGCTGATGGCCAGGCTGCCGGCGCCCTGCAATGTCATCGTAGTGGCCGCTTGAATCGTGCCCGAGTTCAAAATGCTATCCGCGGTGACCGTGAGCGAGCCATCGCTACTGAGCAGTCCGCCGTTGAGTTGAAGCACCGGCGCACCCTGATTTGACGTAAGGACCAAGACGCCATTGGAGGCCGGGCCACTACCTATATATTGATGCGTTCCCGCGATGACCACATGGGTACTGGTACTTGCCCCGGTGAGCGAGATGTTGATCGGATTGATGGATTGGAAATCCTGGAAGGTGACGGTCACACCGCTCGGGATGTATTCGGCGCTGAGGCTGGAGGAGAGGTTCGCCGGCAAGAGGATTAGACTGCCGCCGGTGGCGACTCCTCCGGTCACCACCAGAGTTCCGCCAATTCTTCCGGCATCTTGCAGTCCCTTGATGAAGCTCACGTTGGTGGCATTGTTCAGATCCAGGCTGCTGATCTGGGGTGCTGCTGAATTGGAGTTGATGTTGACTCCGCCGTCCAGAGTAATGGCTCCAACCGGACGCGAGCCGGTATTGAAGATGACAGTGCCGCCGGTAGCAGTAATCGTGTTATTCGGAGCGTTGGCGCTAATGCTGTTGTTGCCGAAGAACACCTGACCGCCTGACGCGGTATTCACAATTACGTTGGAAGGCGTGGTGCCACCAACCGGAGAATTAGGAATCGGTCCGATCACGACGTTGATTGCACCGAGCGTGTACACGCTGCCGGATGCTGCCAGGCTCGCGCCGTTCCCGATGACGATGGAACCGAGAGTGGTGTCATTGTTTTGAACAGTGAGATTGCCCTCGGTAGCAGTGAGCGACGCGCTGGGAATAACGGTGAGAGTTCCGGAGCCGGTGGCAACGAGAAGCGATCCGTTTGAGGCAGTTGTGGTGCCAACTTGCAAGTTGCCGGTCGTGGTGGTCAGACTGTATGACGTTCCGGCAGATCCGGTTGCTGTGCCGGTGATATGTCCTTGAGCAGCGGTTACAGATCCACTGGTGCTAACCATGTTGACGGTCGATCCGCTCAACGAACCGCTGCCGCTCAAACTGAGGTCGCCGGTAGATTGGACTGTGACTGTGGCATTAGCTATAACGCTGCCGGCGTTGCTGACGGAGGGCGAGGTCAGTGTCACTGTGCGGCCAACGCCGGTCGCTTGGACGGTGGCACCAGAATTGACTGAGATGCTGCCGCTAGTGCTGGACAGTGAAAGGTTGCCACCGGAAGCTGTGATGTTGCCTACGGTGAGCGCTCCCGAGCCGACCGACGCGGTGTACGCGCCCACCGAGCTTCCGCCGAGCGTACCGGACAACGAGCCCTGATTTACATTGACCGTGCTTCCGGTCGAAATGACGCTAATAGTGGTGCCCGCGTTCATGCTGCCACTGCCGGTGATGCTGACTGCCTGCGAATCGCTGACATTCAATCCGCGCGAGGCGATGATGCTGCCCGCGTTGACGACCGACGGTCCATTAACCGTAACAATGGAAGCGCTCGCAGACTTGCCGGAATTGACCATCAAGGACGGAGTAGTGAATGTGAGATCGCCGCCGGGGGACATCGCACCAGGCGTGATGTTGATCGTGCCGTCGACGGTGATTGAGTTACCGCCCTGGAAGCTGACGAGGCTATTCGCAGCAGCGGTGCCGGTAACGGAGCCGGTAAACACATCCGCACCGGAGTTGACTGCCAGGTTTCTGGTGCCTAGCGCGAGGGTGGTACCAGTCATAGTGACATTGCCGGCATTCCGCAAATTGAGCTGAGTAAGCGGCGACGACGGGCTGGTCAAGTCGATGTTACCCATCACCGTCAATCCACCGGACCTGCTGGTGCTGCCGATAGTCAATGTCGAGGCTGAAATATTGCCGAACTCAGTGGCATTAATATCGAAGGCGGCATCGTCACCATCACCGTCGGCATTGTCGTAGACGGCGATGCTCAGGTTGCCGGAAGGCAGCAACGAAGTACTGGTGCTGTCAATAGTGCCGGTCAGATCGACACCGGATGCGGTGACAGACACGCTGCCTGCCCGCAAGGTACCGCTGATTTGTGTAGGACCGCTGCTCAAAGTGATCGAGCCGCTGCTGTTGCTGCCGGTCGTCACCGTTCCGGTTACGCCGAGAGTACCGGCGGTATCCGTGAGGCTTATAGTGGTGCCGGCGGTGATGCCCGAAGTATTCATCGAACCAGTGCTCACCGAAGCGTTGAAGCTCGAGGTGGAAGATCCGGAGAAGGAGCCGGTCAATGCGGATTGAGTAATACCGGCCGATCCACTGTCAGCAGTGAATATCATTGTTGGCGCGACGATGCTTCCGCTCGCTCCGGAAATGGTCAAGCTGCCAGTGCTGTGAACGGCGACGCTGCCGGTCGAGTTGATGTTACCGGAATTCGCAAGACTGGCGGTGTTTATGGTCAACGGAGCGCCATTTGAAATTGTTTGAGTCGTGCCGGACGCAATTGACACCGATCCCCCGCTGGATGATGCGTTGAAAGTTACGCTGCCGGAAGCACCCGGGTTAAAGGTGAACGAGTTACTCAGGGAAATTGCATTGGCACCACCAGAGGTGAGGGTTATCGCTGCCGCACCACCGCCGGTGACTGCAATCGGATTGTTCGGAATGCCGCTCAGGGTCAGCGCACCAGTGCTGTGAATCGACAAAGAGCCGGCGTTGGCAGTTGATCTCAAAGTGCCGTTGAGGGTCAAGTTCGACGTTGTGACATCCAGAGCGCCGGTGGAAATTACCGACGACAGGTTATTCATATTGATCGCGCTGCCGTTCAAGAAGGCCGCGCCAGTAACTGCTTGTTGAGAACTCGTGGCGAACGTCAAAGTGCCCGTCGTCGCCTTGAAAGTGACCGAAGGCGAGGTGACGGTGCCGGAACCGCTGACCGTCAGCGACGCGCCTTTCAGTTCAACGGAGCTGGTCGCTTGAATGGAACCCGAGTTCAGGAGGCTGGGAGAAGTCACCATCAGCGTGCCATCGCTGAACAATTGGCCGGTACTCGATACCTGGAATGCCGGTCCGAGGTTGCTGGACGTTACTGTAATCACGGCATTTGAAGCCGGTCCCGTGCCAATGAATTCCTGGCGTCCGGCTATGATCATTTGCGGGCTATGGCTGTTCGAATCGAGAATGAAATCTAGTGTATTGCCGGATTGGAAGTCCTTGAGGGTCAAAGTGACATTGTTCGGGATGTTACCGGCGGTAAGGTTGCTGCTCAAGTCGCCCGGCAAAAGAATGATATTGCCACCAGTGGCCACGCCGCTGCCGTTGACAGTGAGTGATCCGCCGATCTTGCCGGTTGATTGCAAGCCGGTAATCATGCTGGTGATTGCGGGATCTGTGAGATCCAGGCTGGGAATGAGGGTGCTGGCGCTCGCAGCTTGAACGGTAACGCCACCACCCAGGCTGATGGATGTTGCGGCACGCAGATTGGTATCGAATATCACACGGGCGCCGTTGGCAGTGAGTGTGTTATTCGGGGCAGACGCCGAGATGCCGAGCTGTCCGTAGTAGATGCGACCGCCATTGGAAGTGCTGGCCACAACATTCGCCGGAGCGCTACCGGTGATCGGCGGCGAGGGAACCGGTCCGATGATAATGAAGATGTCACCCAGCGTCGTGCTGTTTGTGGACGTTTGAATGGTGGCGTTAGCACCGACAGAGATGGTGCCGTTGGCCGTGTCGGTGTTCTGCAGTTTGATGTTGCCTTCAGTCGCTGAGATCAAGCTGCCGCTGGCGACTTGCAAGGCACCGGATCCGGTGGTGAGAGTGATGCTGCCATTGCCACTCGACACATTGCCGATATTGAAGTTACCCACGGTGGTGCCAACGTCGTAGCTAGTGGCCGCTGTGCCGGTCAAAGTACCGGTGATTGAGCCTTGAGCGGCAGTAACCGATCCGTTGGTGCTCTTGACCGTTACGGTCGAGCCGGACAGGCTGCCACCACCGCTGACGACCAAATTGTTTGCGTTTTGCAAGGTCAGCCCCGCGTTAGCTTGAATCGATCCGCCGTTGCTGATGTTGGGCGCATCAAACGTCACCGAGCCGGACGCTCCAATTGCTTTCGCCGAACTGCCGCTATTGAGCGTGATGGTGCCCGACGAATTGATACTCAGAGTGCGCGAGCTACCGGTTGCTTGGACCGTGGAGGATGCGGCGATGTCGACATTTCCGTTATTGGCGGTAAGCGAGAGGTTGCCACCACTTGCAGTAATCGAGCCGACGTTCAACGCACCAGTTCCGGTTGCGGCCGAGAATGAACCGATGGAGCTGCCGGTCACCGTTCCTATGATTGTGTTCTGGCTGGCGCTTACGGCGCCGCTAGCGATCAAGCTCACACCATTGCCGCCTGTCATATCGCCGGTGCCGGACACCGTCAAACTTCCGCTGCTGGTGATATTCAATCCGCGAGCGGAAATCATGGTGCCATTGTTGGTCAAACTCGGCGCATTGAAGGTCAGGATCGAGCCGGTTACGCTCTTGCCGGATTGAACGGTTACAGAGGAGCCGTTGAAGGTTACGTCGCCGCCCGGAGTCATTGCGCCGGAAGTCACGTTGATGTCGCCATTGACGGTAATTGCGGCGCCGTTGATGCTGACCAGACTGTTCGAGGCAGCAGTACCGCTGATGGTGCCGGTGCTGACGTTGCCACCTGCGTTGATTGCAAGCGACGACGTGCCCGCGGTGATAGTAGTGCCGGTTGCCGTATAGACGCCGGCGTTATTCAGATTGAGTTGCGCCAGTCCAAGCGTACCAAGGTTGATGTTGCCGAGAACGGTCAGTCCGCCCGTCAGCGATTGCGATCCGATGGTCAAGTTTTGCGCGCTGATCAAAGCAAGCTCGGCAGCTTTGACGTCAAAGGCGGCATCGTCGCCATCGCCATCCGCATTGTCAGCCACAGCAATCGCGGTCGAATTGGCAACGGGCTTGAGAGTTGTGTTGTTGGAGGTGATGCTCCCGGTGAGGTTCAATCCACCGGCAGTAACCGTGGTGTTGCCCGCAGTCAAGCTGCCGCTGATATTGGCTACACCGCCCGCGGTGACCGCCAGCGAGCTGCCATTGGAGCTGCTGCCGGTAGAAGCAGCGCCGGTGACAGCGATGGTGCCGCCGTTATTGATCAGAGAAATCGAAGTCGGCGCCGAGATGTTTCCAACGGTAAGCAATGAACCGGCCGAGGTGACATTGAAGCCGCCGGTCGATGTGCCTGTTACTGTAGACGTGATATCGGACTGATTCAACACAACCGAGCCGGAGTTCGCAGTCAGAGTCAGTGTAGAACCACCGACCGTGCCACCGCTACCGGTGAAGGAGATACCGCCGGTGCTGGTCACTTGAATCGTGCCACCGGTGGCGATGCTTCCGGTATTGGAAATGCTCGCAGTATTGATATTCAGTGGAGCACTGTTGGAAATAGACAGTGTGCCGGCATTAGTGATCGACGCACCGCTAGTAGTGGCGTTCAACGTTACCGATCCGGAGGCGCCGGGATTTAGCGTATACGAAGTGTTGAACGACAGAGCATTCGCACCACCTGCGGTGAAGGTAATCGCAGAAGCACCGCCGCCGGTGACGGAAATAGCGCTGTCAGGTACGCCACTCATCGTCAAGCCGCCCGTGGAGGCAATGGCAATGGTCGTCGCAATTCCGCCGGAGCTAAGGCTGCCGTCGAGAACGAAGCTTGGCGTATTGATATTGATGTTGGCGCTGCCGACGACGGATGCGAGGTTGGCTATGCTGACTTGATTGCCGCTCATAGTCAGCGCGCCGGTGACGTTTTGCGTTCCACCGCTAACCGTTAGGGTACCGCTCTGCGCCTGTAGCGAGGTCGTTGGCGCAATGATGGATCCGGTGCCCGTCCCTGTGACCGTCAGGTTAGTGGCGCCCTTTAACGTCGCCACGGAAACCGCCTGGATAGTTCCGGAATTCGAAATCGTCGGGGCGGTAATCATCAGGCTGCCATCGCTATACAACGTGCCACCGGTTGCGACTTGCAGGAAGTTGCCACCCTGAGTCGAACTTATATTAAGGAATGCATCCGATGGCGGACCCGACCCGATGAATTCCTGACGACCGGCCACGATAACCTGGTTGCTGTGGCTGGATGCGGTGATGGCAATGTCGAGAGGATTACCGGATTGGAAGTCACGCAAGGTCAAAGTGACGTTGGCCGGGACATTGGATGCGCTAAGCGTGGAGTTCAAGTCAGCCGGGAGAACAATCAGATTGCCGCCGGTGGCCACGCCGCTTCCATTTACCGCCAGTGTACCGCCGAGTCTTCCTTGAGATTGCAGCGTGGTGATCAGCGAGGTAACCGCAGGGTCAGTGAGATCCAAGCTGGGCAACAGGGTCGATCCGGCGGTGGCGGCCAAAGTTACGCCGCCGCCAAGTGAGATGGCCGATGCCGCACGCGTGCCCGTGCTAAATATGATGGCACCGCCATTGGCGTTGGCAGCGTTCGTCGGAGTGGATGCGCTGATGCTGTTGGTGCCGAAGTAGACCTTGCCACCATTGGAGGTGCTCACGGTCACGTTCGCCGGACTGCTGCCAAACACAGGAGATGTGGGCACTGTGCCGATGACGATATCGATCACTCCAAACGTGGTGCCAGTAGTGGTGGCGTTCAGGTTGGAGTTCGTGCCCAGGGTAATTGTGCCGGCCGTTGTTTCAGTATTTTGCAGGATGATATTGCCTTCGGTGGCAGTCAACGTCTTGGAATTGTTGAGATTCAAGGCGCCATTGGAAAGTGAGATGTTCACCGAACCATTGTTCGCAGTAATGTCGTTGAGATTCAAGGGTCCGGTGGTGACCGTCAGACCGAAGCTGGTGCCGGCACTGCCGGTTAAAGGACCGATGATTTGTCCGGCAGAGCCCGACACCGAACCGCTTGTCGAATTCAAAGCTACAGCGGAGCCGCTGTAGCTGCCGGAGCCGGACAGGGAGAGATTAGAAGCGTTCTGCAAGGTTACTGTGCTGTTGGCTTGAATGGTGCCCGAGTTTGCGACGGTTGGCGCATCGAATGTAACTGTGCTGGAGGCTCCGTTGTTGCGAACGATGGCGCCGCTGTTGACGGTGATCGTTCCGTTGGCTGTCAGGTTGAGAGTTCTAGAGCTGCCGGTCGCTTGGACAATCGCTCCGGATGCGACGTTGAACCCGCCGCCGGTATGAGTAATTGCCAAGTTGCCACCACCGGCAGTGATATTGCCCAGAGTCAATCCACCGGTAGTATCAGTCAGAGTGAAATTGCCTACTGAGCTTCCGCTAACAGTTCCGGTCATTGAATTCTGCGCGAAACTAACAGCGCTTCCGGAAGAAGTGATATTGATGCCGCTACCGCCCGTCACGTCGCCGGTTCCCGTAACGCTCAGCGCCGAGCCGGTGCTAAAGTTCAAGCCACGCGCAGCGTTAATAGTTCCGGCGTTACCAACGTTTGACGCATTCAGAGTGATGATCGAAGCGCCGATTGACTTGCCCGTCGGAAGGGTCACAGTATTAGCAGTGAATGTGACATCGCCGCCAGGAGTCATGGCTCCGGAGGTCACATTAATGTTGCCATCGACAGTAATGGTATTGCCCGACTGAACGCTGACCAGACTATTTGATGTAGCGGTTCCAGTTATTGCCCCGGTGTTGACATTACCAACAGCATTGATGTTGAGCGACGAAGTAGCCGCCGCCACAGTGAAACCGGTGCCGGTATATGTTCCGCCGTTGAACAGGTTCAACTGCGAGAGACCGAGACTGCCCAGATTGAGATTGCCGAGCAGAGTAAGTCCACCGGTCCTACTTGTAGTGCCGATGGTCAATGTGTTGGTGGTGATCTTGGTCAACTCGGTCGCGTTGATGTCGAACGCGGCGTCATTGCCGTTGCCGTCAGCGCTGTCACCAACGGCGATGGCAGTCAGGTTTGCGCCCGGTTGCAAAATAGCCGAATTCGAATTGATTGTTCCAGTAAGCGCCACCGAACCCGCGTTCACCGTTACCGTGGCTCCGGTGAGATTGCCGCTGACATTTGCGCCGGTGTTGGCGTTGAGGAACACCGAACTGCCGTTGATCACGCTTCCGGTGCTCACGGTTCCGTTCACATTAATTGCACCGCCGCTGTGCGTGAGGGATATGGAGCTGGGTGCGGAGATGTTACCGACGTTGAATGTGCCGGACGAGACGGAAGCGCCATAGCTAGTGGATGCCGAACCGGCAAAGGTGCCGGATATCGAGCCCTGCGAAACGCTGACCAAACCGCCGCTGCTGTTTACGGTGACGGTGGCTCCGGACAGGGAACCACTTCCGCTGATGCCTACTGACTGGGCGCTCTCGACTTTGAGCGCACCGCCGGTGGTGAGAGTTCCGGAGTTACTGAGCGAGGGAGTGTTGATATTGAATTGGGCATTGTTGCCCGCGGTCACCGTGGTCCCGCTCGCAACGCTGATGCTCGCGACGGCTGCAGTGGCATTGAGATTGACGGTGCCCGCCGAGCCCGGATTGAAGCTATATGGTGCGGTGATTTGCAGCACGTTGTTGCCGCCGGCTTGAGCAGTAATGCTTGCCGAGCCGCCGCCGGTTATGCTGACCACAGGTGATCCGCCGCCACTAAGAGTGAGCGCACCGCTGCTGGTGATTGAGATCGAGCCGCCGTTCTTGCTGCTGGTAATCGTGCCGCTATTCGACAGGTTGTTTGTGGTGATGGCAATGTTTTGGGTGGCGGCAAGGACCGACGAGCTCTGGAATGTAACTCCGCTGCCGCTAAGACTGACTGCGCCGGTGACATTCTGCGTTGAGCTGTTTGCAAAGGTCAGCGTGCCGGAATTTGCCTGGATATTGACGGTCGGAGCAGTAATGCCACCAGTGCCGATGATACTGAGACTGGTGCTACCCTGCATGGTGAGCGTGCTTGCGGCTTGGATAGTGCCTGCATTACCGATACTTGCGGAAGTAATGCTCAGGCTGCCGTCACTGCTCAGCAAACCAGTGCCCATGACTTGCAGGAAGGGTGTCGACTGGTCCGAAGTGACGGTGATCACTGCGTTGGATGTCGGTCCGGTTCCGAGGAATTGGTGCGTACCGGCAATAGTTACTTGTTTGGTTGTGCTTGAGGCTCCAAGCAGGTAAGGAACCGTATTGCCCGATTGGAAGTTCTGCATGGTGAGCGTGACTCCGGTCGGGATGTTTTCTGCAGTGATACTGCTCGCCAGATCGCCGGGCACCACGATGATATTACCGCCGGTGGCAACGCCGCCTGAGGTAATGAGCGTTCCACCGATTCTGCCGGATTGTTGCAGTTGAACCAGGAAGTTGACGGTGCCCGAATCCGTAAGGTCGAAACTGGAAATCAACGGGCTGGCGGAGCCGGAGGTGATGGTGACGCCTCCGCCCAAACTGATTGCAGTATCCGCACGCCCACCGGTGTTGAAGATAACGCGACCGCCATTGACGTTCACATTATTAGTAGGTGCTGAGGCGGTGATGCTGTTGGCACCGAAGAATACCTGCCCGCCGTTGCTCAGGCTGACCGACACGTTTCCGGGCTGACTGCCCAGAACTGGCGATGATGGAACTGCGCCGAGCACCACGAACACACGACCGAGAGTGACACCCGCAGTTGAGGCAGTCAGATTGGCGTTAGCTCCGATGACGATGGACCCGCCAGTAGTGTCGTTCTGCTGGACGGTGATGTTGCCTTCGTTGGACGACAAGGTGGCGCCGCTATTCACGGTTAGAATTCCTGAGCCGGTAGCAACCGTCAGCGACCCATTCGACGCGGTGACGTTACCCACATTCAGATTGCCATTAGTAGTAGTCAGACTGTAGCTGGTGGCAGCGGTGCCGGTCAGCGTTCCAGAGAGTTGTCCCTGACTCGCGTTTACCAAACCGCCTGTGCTCTTGACGGTTACTGTGGACCCACTGAGGGTGCCCGTTCCGGCAACAGACAGGTCACCGGAGTTCTGTACGGTAAGACCGGCATTTGCAGTGATGCCGCCGGAGTTGGACAGCGTAGGTGCAGTGATCGTTACAGCGCTGGAAGGACCGGTCGCCAGCAAGGAAGCGCCGTTGTTAACTGTGAATGTGTTGCCTGCGGTTATGCTCGCCGTGCGCGAACTGCCTGTGGCTTGAACTGTTGCGCTGTTGTTAATGGTTATGTTTCCGGCTGCCGCGCTAAGCGTCAAGTTTCCATTGCTGGCAGTGATACTGCCCGTGGTGAGATTGCCTGATGTAACCGTCACCGAGTACGCGCCGCTGGAGCTGCCGCTCACTGCGCCTGAAATCGAACTCTGACTGGCATTTACCGAACCGCCGATGGAGCTAAGAGCGAAGCCGGTGCCACCACTCATACTGCCGGTTCCGGTGATGCTCACCGCGGAGGAATTGTTGACGATCAGTCCGCGCTGGGAAGAAATTGTTCCCGAGTTGCTAAGGCTCGGAGTCGTGAATGTAAGAATCGAGCCGCTAATCGAACGTCCTACTCCGACGCTGACGGACGGAGCATTAAACGTCACGTCGCCACCCGGGGTGTTCACACCGGACGACATGGTCACATCGCCATTGACGTTAATGCTATTGCCGGCGGTGAAGCTGACAAAGTTGTTTGGTGCGTTGCTACCGCTAATGTTACCGGTGAAAATCGTTCCGCCGGCTGATTGCATTGCCAGTGACCGCGTACCTACGCTGATCGTGCGGCCGGTCGCAACCACATCATCGCCATTATGCAATCTCAGTTCGTTGTAGCCCAGCGATCCGAGATTCAAATTGCCGAGGACAGTAAGTCCGCCGGTACGAGCGGTGTTGCCGAACTGAACGATTGAACCGGTAATTTTGGTCAACTCCGTAGCGTTAACGTCGAAAGCGGCGTCATTGCCATTACCGTCTGCGCTGTCACCCACCGCTACCGCAGTTAAATTCGCCGCAGGGAACAAGCCCACGGTAGATCCGAGTACCGACCCCGTGATGCTTATGCCTTGCGATTGAATGTTGACCGAGCTGCCATTGCCGGTATTGCCCGTGGTGACATTTCCAGTGATGTTGATCGCATTGGTAGTGTCAGTCAGGGTTATCACTGTCGGTGCTGAGATGTTGCCGACATTCAGTGCGCCCGACGTGACAAAGGCGCTGAAGCCGCCATTTGAGGAGCCGGTAAGAGTGCCATTAATGGTGCCCTGGAAGATGTTCACTGAACCCGAAGTGCTTATTACGCTCACACCACCCGTACCGGTCAAAGTTCCGCCGCTGGTTACGCTTATCGATCCTCCGTTGGCAATTTGCAGGGCACCGGATGTGGTGAGGGTGCCTGCATTGTCTACGGATGGCGTGTTGAGGACTAGATTGCCGCCGGAGGCCGCAGTGATCGTCTTACCGCTTGCAACCGAAATGGAGCCGGCTGCATCAGTAGCGTTCAAAGTGGTAGTGCCGGATGCGCCGGGATTGAAGGTGTATGAAGAGTTGAAGACGACCGAGCCGGTGTTCGCGCTGACGTTGATCGCTGCCGCACCGCCGCCGGAGACTGCAACTGCCGCGCTTGGCGTGCCGCTCAGTGTGATTCCGTTAGTGCCGGTCAGGGCGATGATGCCGGCATTCTTAGATGAGCTGAGAGCACCATTCAATATAAGGTTGGCTGTGGAGACGGTCAGGTTTTGCGTTGCCGCCACTGAAGATGCCGCATCCAGATTTACCGTGCTTCCGGAAAGAGTCGGCGCGCCGGTCACGCTTTGAACGCCGCTGACGAACGACAACGTGCCGCCGAGCGCGCGAATGGTGGCAGCCGGTGCGGTGATGCTGCCCGTGCCACTCATTTGCAGATTGCCGGTACCGCTCAGGGTGAGTGAAGTGGCGGCATTAATCTGACCAGAGTTATTGATGCTGGGCGCTGTCACGTTCAAGGTGCCATCGCTGCGGAAGATTCCACCCGAGCCGATCACAAGTACCGGACCGGATTGCGTAGACGTGATGGTGACTACGCCGTTGGAGGCAGTTGATCCCACAAACTCGGTGGTGCCATTAATGAAGACTTGCGTAGAGCTGCTGCCCGCGGTAAGGGAGATGTTGACGATATCGCTGGAAGTGAAGTCCTGGAAGGTCAAGGTCACACCCGATGGAATGTTCTGGGCGGTGAGGGTTGAAGACAAGTTACCTGGCGCAAGAATGACATTACCGCCGGTCGCGACACCATTGGTGGTGAGCAGCGTACCGCCGATAAGCGACTGTCCTTGCAGAGTCAGGATCTGATTGACGATCAGCGAATTGGTTAAGTCAAGGCTATCGAGAATGGTTGAAACGCCGGTGGCGCCGGCATTGATAATGACGCCGCCGCCCAGACTAATTGCGCCGGATGAGAGCGATCCGGTGTTGAACAGAACGAATGCGCCGTTGACGTTAGCGGAGTTGTTAGGAGCGGAAGCACTTATTCCGTTGGCACCGAAGTAAACTACGCCGCCATTGCTCAGGTTGCTTACGAAGTTCGAAGGCGCGCTGCCTTGAACAGGCGATCCAGGAATTGCGCCAATAACCACGTAGACTCTGCCGAGACCGGCGACAGCGCTGTTGGCAGTGAGGTTGGCATTGTTTTGGATCACGATCAATCCGCTGGACGTGTTGTTGTTTTGCAATATGAGATTGCCTTCGGTGGCAGTAATCGCCTTGCCGCTCAGAACACGCAACATGCTACCGGTTGTGCTCAAGGTTACGCTTCCGTTCGCAGCCGAGATGTTGCCGATATCGAATGTGCCGGAGGAGGTTGAGAACGAGAAATTCGTTGCAGATGTACCGGCCAATCCGCCGATGATGCTGCCCTGAGATCCGCTAACGCTTCCGGTCGTGGATGTTGCAGTAACTGTGGTGCCGCTCAAGGTGCCTGCGCCGCCAACCGAGAGGTTGCCGTTGTTGCTGATAGTCAATGCGCCGGTCGAGTTGAGTGTGCCGCCGTTGGAAAGGGAAGCTGCTTCGACCAGCAGTGTTCCACCGCTGTTGACAGTTTGCGTGGTGCCGGCGGTGGTGGAAACGGTGCCGGTGCCGAGAGTCTTAAAGCGGACAGTGCCGGTAGCGCCTGCATCGTAGGAATTGGAAGAATTCAAGCTCAGAATGTTGTTAGTCCCGGCGATGAATTCGATTGTACGGGTACCGGTGCCGCTGGCATTGTAAGTGCCGGAGCCGTTGAGATTCAACGCGCCCGTGCTCTGAACGCGGAGCAATCCGCCCGCTGCAGTGGTGGCAATTGTTCCGCTGTTGCTCAACGTACCACCGTTGACATTCATTGTAATGTTCTGCGGCGAGGTCAGGGTCACGCCGGAGGCAACCGTGGTGCTCACACCGGTCGTCGTGACCGCACCGCCGGTGAGGTTCAAGGTAGTGGTGTTGGCACCGGAGGTTTTGTTGAATGTGAGTGTGCTGGAACCGGCATTGATGCTGATGGCACCACCGCCGGTGCTGATGGTCGCCGACGAGTTATTAGGCGAAGTGATCCCCAGCGAGGACCCGTTGGAATCAATTGTGATTGTTGATGCACCACCTGCGGTGATCGTGGAAGACGGCCCGAGAGTCAATCCGCGAGTGCCGATTGTCAGGGCAGAACCGCCGTTAATAGTTTGAGTGGTGCTCGCGGCAGTCACCACCGACCCGCCGGTAGATTGCGAGAAGAATCGGACATTGCCGGAGCTGCCGGCGTCGAACGAGTATGAAGTGTTGAATGTCAGTGCGTTGGCACCACCGGCTTGTAGGGTGATTAAGGCCGCTCCACCACCGGTGACTGCAATCGGATTAGCAGGGGTACCGGCCAGCGTCAGACCGCTCGAGTTTGAGATGGTGATCGATCCTCCATTAGCCGTCGAGCGAATGGTGCCATTGTTGGTCAGAGCGGAGGTGGTGATGGCAATGTTCTGTCCGGTGATGAGTGATGAAGCATTGTCGATCAAAACCGCATTAGCAGACAGAGTCGCCGAGCCACTGATGGTCGGAGCAAAGGTGCTCAGAGTCAACGTGCCATTGTTCGCGCGCAGAGTGGTGCTCGGCGCGGTAAGGTTGCCCGAGCCGAGAACTGTCAGGTCCGTTGTGCCGGCAAGGGTCACGGCGTTGGTGCCGCTGATGGTGCCGCTATTGCTGATGCTCGGGGCGGTAATAGTCAGGGAGCCGTCGCTGGTGATCGAGCCTCCCGCCTGGACGATCAGAACCGGAGCGGTGTTCGTGGAGGTAATGGTGATGTTGCCGCTGGACGGCGTCGAACTGCTGGTGAACTGTGTTGTCCCGCCGACAATCGCTTGCAGCGAAGTGCTTGACGGAGTCAAGGAAATGGAGACGGTATTGGCCGAGGTGAAGTTTTGATTGGTGACGGTTACGTTCGCAGGAACGTTGAAGGCGGTCAAACCGTTACGCAGGTTGAGCGGGGTGAGAATCACGCTACCGCCGGTTGCCACACCGCCGACAACGGTGAGCGAGCCTCCCAATCTGCTTTGTCCCTGCAAGGTCACGATGCGCGCTGTAACCGTAGGATCAGTCAGATCCAAACTGGTCAGCATCGGAATGCTGACGTTGAAGGTCGAGCGGGAAATCGAGTTGATGCGGGCACCGCCATTCAATGTGATTGCACCAGGACCTTGCGTGCCGGTGTTGAATATCACCAGTCCACCATCAACATTGACTGTGTTCTGCGGCGTAATTCCGGTGATGCTGTTGGCGCCCCAGAAGACCGTTCCACCACGCAGCAGGTTGACGGTAGTATTCGACGGAGCGGTCCCGGCAATAGGGTCAGCAGGCGGCGGTCCAATCACCACGACAACTTGACCGCCCGAATCGGCTCCGGTTGTTGCTGTGACGTTGGAACTGGTGCCCAAGGCGATCGAACCGGCGGCGGTGTCATTGTTTTGAAGGAGGATGTTGCCTTCCCGTGCAACCAGCGAAGAATTGACCTGGAGAGTTCCGGCATTGGTCGTGACGCTCAGATCACCATTGCCGGTCGAAACATTGCCCAGAGTGACACCACCGGCAGTTTCCGTCACCGTGAATCCCAGCAGGGAGCGGCCGGACAGGGTGCCGGAGATTTCTGCCGTGGGAGCCGAGACCTCACCGAGCAAGCTATTCAAATAGAATTGCGATCCGATGAGATCGCTGTTGGTGAAGATCGTATTGTTGAGTCCCGAAATTGCCGTCACGTTACCGGCATTGGCACCGCTGTTGCCGGCGGCTGTAAGACTGCGCAAGCTCATTGAGCCATTGGGTCCGAGCAGCATAATGTTGCCGGCGCTAAAACCAGCTCCGCTGCCGGAAGTCGCTATGTCCCCGGAGCCGGAAATTGCGGAGACGGCAGGTGAATTCGACAGAGAGTGCAGAATGACAGTGCCACCGGAGCCCGCTCCGTTAGAAACATCGATGGAGTCGTAGTTGATTGGTCCCTGATTGATAGCCACAAACGTTTGTCCGGCACCGCTAATGGTGCCAAGCGACAGGCTGGTGGCGCCGACGGCAAGCGGAATGATCGATTTGCCGAATCCGGACAGCGTGACCGTCGATGTATTGGAGAAGCTGGCGAAGCTTCCGCCGGGAATGATATCTGGAGTCAGCGTAAAAGCTGAGGTTACGCTCGTGTTCAAAGGAAGCACTTGCTTGTTCTGGCTAACGGTCGGCGTGGCTCCGGTAGCTGTCTGAGGACTGATGCTCGCACCACCGCTGGTGTACAGTTGCACGCTGGGCGTACCGCCTGTTCCAGTCACGTTGACACTGCTGAAACTGATGGCGCCGGAAGCTGCACCATTCGACAACGTCACGCCGGTCGAAGTGGAGAGCGGCTGCGCGGTGCTCAGCAATACATTGCCACCGGGTCCGGTGCCGCCGGTTGCGGTCAAAGCTCCGAGCGCGATACCGGTGACAGCCGACACGTAAATGGATCCACCATTTACTGTGCCCCCAGTGCTTGAAGTCGACAAGCTCAGCAATCCGCTGCCACTAACCGATCCGCCCGTGACTAGCGCGATTTGACCGCCGCCGGTGGTGCCCGTGGCACTCACTGTGAGTGCTGTACTCTGACGATTTATTGCCGTAGTGCTGGTGCCGAAATTGGTGATTAGGATTGAGCCGCCTTTACCAGCAGTGGCATTGGCGTTGAACGCGGTCAAATTGTTCAGGTTGATGATGCCGGCGTTTGCAGTGAGATCTATAACGCCGCCCTGGGTAGTACCGGTAGCGGTGAGAGTTGTGCCGGTGAAGGAGATGCCGTTGGATCCTGAGATCGAAATCAATCCGCCGGCGCCGCCACTGGCATTGGCAGTCATCGTAGAGCTTTGACTGTAGCTGTTACCGGCGATGATGATGTTTCCACCAGTGCTCGCCGTAACGTTCGTAGCACTGACGTTTATTGCACCGCTGACAGCAACCGCCGAGGTGGGAGCAATGACTGTGACCTGACCGCCAACACCGCCAACTCCTGAACTCGTCGCCGTGATGTTTGATAACGAGACGCTGCTGCCGGCAAGCGAGTTGATAATGACGGTGCCGCCGACCAGAGTTCCTGTAGCAGTGGTTGTGGAATTGAGCGCTATATTGCCGAGAGAGCCGAGTCCAGTGGTCGATATTGTGATCAATCCGCCGGAACCGGCAGATCCGCTGACGTCCATATTCGTGCCCGTGTACGAAGCACCGGTAAGCTGAATGCTGCCGCCTACGGGACCAGTCGCTGTCAGGTTGGTGGTAGTCAAAGCTCCCTGGCGCGCCGTTAAGGTGATCTGACCCGCAACGCTGCCCGTGCCGTTTGCAGAGATGGTGGCATAGCGAGTCAGGTCGATGACACCGTTGATTGAGGTCATTGTCACCGATCCACCGGCGGTGCCACCGGCCGCAGTCATGGACGAGTTTGCAGACGAGGTGTCGAAAGGCGAGGTAATTCCATTTGCACCATATATGGTGATCAAACCGCCGCCGCCGCTTGTTGAGTTGGCATTGAGGTTGCTGTCACGCACAACGCTGGAAATAAATCCGGAATAAAGATTGATTTGCTCGCCGCCGCTGAAGAGATTGATGCTGCCACCGGCTCCGGTTGTGCCGGTAGCAAGCAAGTCGACTTCGCGAATGCTCTGGTTGGTGAATGATGCCAGTTGAATCGATCCACCCGACACCCCACTTACGTCTAGTGAGGTAGCTGAAGCGTTACTGGCGGTGCTAAGCGCGATACTGCCACCGGGCACCGTAATAAGGATTGACCCACCGGCAGTCGTGGTGGCGTTTGATTTAGCGGTCAGCGAATTGGCACCGGTAGAAAGCTGGTAGCTCGTAGGCGAGGCAATCAACAGCCGCCCGCCGGGCTCGCCATTCAGAGTGATACCGGTAGTGGTGACGTTGCCGAAGTTGGACGCGACCGTTACCGAAGGTCCGGGCAGACCGGTCGAATTTGAGCCGCTTGTCGCACCAGTGGTGGTGACAGCTCCCGAGCCGTAAAGCGCCCAGCCGGAAGCAGCATTAGTCGTGATGGTCGAGGCCACGCGCTGTACGCTCAGGTCACCCGACAAAGCAACGAGAGGAACAATCACTCGCGAATCGCCGCTGGTGCTCACAGTGACTACGCCAGTCGTATTGATGGTGCTGAATCCACCGGCATTGAAATTCAGAACGGAACCGCTGCTGAACGTGAAGGTCGGGGCGGTTGCGCCGGTAATGGAGGACACAGGATTCGTCGGAGCACCGAGGAATGAGAATCCAGGCGTGGCACCAGTTTGCGTTCTCGTTCCCGTTGAGCTAGCGCTTGCGGTAGCGTTGCGCACCAGCCAGACATTGCCGGCGAAGTTGGTGGCAGAGGTGTTGATTGCGCCTGTGGAAATGGACGTGCCGCTCGTAGCGCCGGCAGTAAGAAGAATGGAGCCGCCGTAAGAAGTTGTGGAGGAGGCAACTGTGGACTGCGCTGAGATGTTGCCCACGCTAATGGTGCCTGGAGTGGAAATCGTTAGCGAACCGGCGATGGAATCGATATCACGAGCGTCGGTTGTGATAGAAGACAGCGGGTTAGAAATTGCGCCATTCGTTCCCATGGAAATAATCTGCACATGACCGCCGCGGCCGCCGGAAGTGTCGATGGAACCAAAAGAGATATTGCCTGCGCCTAGCACGCTTGCTGTCTGCGAGCCGGCCATCAGCAATACACTGTTGCCCGACGCCGATTGCGTACCTGCCGTCGTGATGGTGCCCGCACTGATTGAGCCCGGCGTGAGCAGTGTGACTCCACCGCCGCTGTTGCCTGCGCCCGAGGCCGCCGCCGTAATGTTGCCGACAGTGAGGTCGCCGGAACCGGACGTGCCGGACGCCAGCATCACCAGTCCGCCCGAGCCGCCGGTCAATGCTCCCGATGTGAGTATGTTACTTGCGTTCAAAGCCTTGGACGCAATAATGTCAACGATGCCGCCACCACGAGTGGTATTAGATGTATCAATCGTTCCGGTCACTGCCACGTTTTGACCTCTGATACCTACCACGCCGGATGCGGCTTGGTTTTGCCCTCTAGTCTGCAGTCCGCCGGTGATGGTCAAATCGGAATTCTGCACGTCGATTGAAATCGAACCGGCCGAATATCGGTTGGTGCCGGCACCTGATGTGTTGATCGCATTGTCGCTGAGCAAGCCGAAGGAATTGAATGCCGCTGCGCCACCGGCATTGTTTTGAACGAAGACATCACCGCCGCGGTTGTTCGGAGCGGAGGTGTCAATGGTGCGTCCAACGGTGAGCGGACCGGCGACATTCATAATGATGTTGCCGCCGGCGGCATTGTTCGTTCCACGTGTGCTGATTGTGCCGAACAAATTGACGGAGCCGGCGAGCGTGACGTTGATTGTCAGCGCTCCGGCCGAGTTCGTGGCGGAACCTGCAGAAGAAGTGTCGATGGCATTGTTGATGGTCAGATCGCTGTAGACAGTGGAAAGCGAGACATTGCCACCATTGCCCAAACCGGATGAAGAATTGATGTTGCCGGAAATCGACAGCAGCCGCGGGGCAGTCACCGTTATATTTCCTGCGTTGCCCGATGAGGATGAAGTATTGATGCCGCCGCCGACACTGAGCGACGGTCCGGTGATAGTCACCGTTCCGCCGTTGCCGGTAGTGGAGGAGGTATTGATACCACCGCTGGTGCTCAAGGTCTCAAAAGCGTTAATTGTGACGGCGCCGGAATTGGCCAGCGAACCCGTCGAGTTATCCAGAGCACCGTTGACGGTTATCGAGCGAGCCGCCAGGGTAATGGTGCCGGAGGTGAATGCCTCGCCGTAGGCATTGCTTATCAAGCTGCCCACGGTTAGAGTTCCCTGCGACGCAGAGCCGGCACCAATGTAAATCGTTCCGGCGTTGCCGGTCACCAGCGCCGATGCATCGACATTGGACAGAGTGACATCGCTGCCGCCACGGATAAGCACGTTTCCGGCCTTGGCCGCGGCACCGGAGGATTGAGTGATTACATCGCCGGAGGTAATACCGATTGAGGTGCCTGCCACCAGATAAACATCACCGGCGGGGTTGCCCGCGCCGGAAGCGGATGTTGTGGTCGGTGCAGTGGCCAACGAAATCGCGCCGAATGGTGTGGCGATTCGCACCATGCCGCCACGGCCGCCGCCGGAGGCTGCGCTGGTTGAAAGTGTGGTGCCGGTGTTCGTCACGGCGAAGCCGAACGGGGTGGTAGCAAAAATGCTGTTTCCGGACGCGCCGCCGAGTCCTTCAGCTTGAATGGAACTTGGTGTTGTAAATGATCCAATCTGGGACAGGATGAATATGCTGCCTGCGGTGGCGCCGGCGCCGGTTCCATTTGTAACCAGAGCACCGCTGCCGGCAATAGTGTTGCTGGCTTTGGAAATCGATGCCAGGGAAACTGCACCACCGGAGCCGCTGCCGTTGAAGGTATTGATGGATGCATAACTGATCGGTCCGGCCGAAGCCACCGACAGAGACTGACCGGAGCCGGAAGCAGCACCAAGGACGGTGGTGCCACCACGCACGGTGATTGGATAGAAGTTGCTGCCGAATGATGACAGAGTCAGACTTGAACTGATGTTGAACCCGGCAAAGCCGCCGCCGGGCATCAGGTCGGGAGTCAAGCTCAATGTGGTGCCGGAAGTGTTCAAAGGCAACACGGCTTTACTCGTGGACGTAGCCGTAGCGCCACCGCTGACAGTGCCTCCTGAAGTGTAGAAGGCTTGAGTGCCTGATGTGGAACCGGTGACTATAGCCGCCGGCGAGCTTATATTGCCCGATGTCGTCCCCGCGGTCAGGCTTGTTCCAGTGGCCGTGGGATTAGGCTGGGCCGTGGTGACGATCACATTTCCGCCCGGAGCGGCGTTCCCGCTCGCAGTGAGGGTACTGATCGTCAAGTTGCCTTTGGCGGACAGATAGATCGAGCCGCCCGGCGCTCCGGCAGCGGTGCCTTGAACGGTGGCTGAAATTAAGCTGCCGGTGAGAGTGCCTCCGGAAATCATCGCAATTTGACCACCACCGGTGGTACCGGTAGCGGTGAGCGCCAGAGTGGTGCCGCCGCGGGTGATGTCCCCCGTGCCCAGGTTTGCGATCAGGATGCGTCCGCCGTTACCTGCTAGTCCGGCGACATTAAGCGTTGAGAGGTTGCTCAACACCATTGTTCCGCCGGTGTTGGATAGCATGATCGTTCCGCCGGTGCCACCAGTGGCATTAAACTGAGCCGTCGTGTTGCTGAAGGACAAACCGCCGGTTCCGGCCGCAATGGATATCAAACCGCCGGTGCCGGAGCTATTCGACGCACCGAGCGCATTGATTTGGTTGGCGGAAGTGAACGTCTTGCCGGAAATGATAACTGAACCGCCGGCACCATTGTTGGCTGTCACCGACATCGTGCCACCCGTTTGCACGGTCGCCAGCGGAGCATAGATGAATATCTGTCCGCCAACGGCACCGACGCCGGTGGCACTTGCAGTGATTGCTCCCGGCGTGACCGAGGTGCCTGCGGAGGAGTTTATGGTGATCAATCCGCCTGCGCTGGTGCCGGTTGCCGTAATGGTGCTAAGCGTCACATTGCCGGTAGTCAGCATGTTGACGATACCGCCTGCGCCATTGGTGCCGCTCACATCCAGGATGTTTTGAGTGCTGACCGACGTGCCGAACATTCTAATGGCACCGCCCTGGCTGCCGGTAGCGGTTATAGGTCCGGTAGTCACCGACGATTGACGCGAGATAAGCGTGACCTGTCCGCCGGCTGAGCTGGTACCCGCAACAGTAAAGGTATTGTTGTAGCGGGAGGTATCGACGGGGCCGAGCATGGATCGGAATGTGACTAGCCCGCCAGTGGTGGCACCGGATGCATTGATGATGCCGAAGCTGGAATCGCTGCCGCTGTTGTCCCACAGACTCTGAACACCACGCGCACCAACTGCAATGATTTGACCGCCGGATGATAGCGTGGATTTGACGTCGAGGTCGGTATTGTAATTTGTGGACGACGAGACCATGTGGTCCAATTTGATGGTGCCATCACCGCTGAACAAGTTGATCGATCCGCCGGGACCGGTGGTCCCGGAAGCTCTAATGTCAACCTGGTGATCGACCAGGTCTCCATTGCTTGCAATTTGCACGTTACCACCGATCACACCGGACGCGTCGATGAACGATGCCGCCTGACCGGTATTGCCTTGAGATGCGAGAGACACGGTTCCTCTAGGCACCGCGATCAATATAGTTCCGCCAATGGAGTTGGTTGATACCGTGCTTATCGAATCCGTGGAGGAACTCTGGAAGTTTGTGGGGGAAGCGATGACGATGCTGCCGCCCGGATCACCCTTGGCGTTAACAGTTTGCACGCTGACACTGTTGTAGTTGGACGCAATGGCCAGATTTGCTCCGGGCTGCAATGACGAGTTGCCACCACTTACGCCGGCGGTTAACGTCATAGTTCCGGTGCCGTACAGACCCCATCCGGCAGCAGCGCCCGAGGTTACGGTGGAAATCACCGACACTGCGCTCATGTTGCCGGTGAGTGCGACGAGCGGTACCATCAGGCGCTGGTCGCCGGACGTAACCGTAATAGAACCGGTCGTGTTGATCTGATTGAATCCGCCGGGATTGAAGTTGGTGACACCGCCGGGACCGAATGTAATAACCGGAGCTGTTGAGCCGGTGATGTCTGCCGGACTGCTCGATGGTGCGCCGACGAATGTATAGCCGGCTGTAGTGCCGGTCTGAGTGCGGGTTCCCGATACTGCGGCGGCACCGGATTCGGTGACCATGAAGATGTTGCCCGCAATGTTGGCTGCTGAGGTGTTGATCGTTCCGGCAGTAATTGATTGCCCGCTGGTCACGCCGGACGTCAGCAGGATGGAGCCACCATAAGATTTTCTAGAGCCGGAGACGACGGACTTGGCGGAGAGATTGCCGACCGAAATGGTTCCCGTCGCCGAGATCGAAATCGAACCTGCAATAGAGTCAAGCGCAGTGGCATCGGTTGTGATCGCGGACGAGGAGTTTGAGATATTCCCGGCCGTTCCCATTGAAACAATCTGCACGTTGCCACCCGCATAACCGGATGTATTGATGACGCCGGTTGTAATCGTGCCCGGTGAAGTCAGCGCCGGAGCATCGTCGGTAGCGGGGGTTTGCGAACCTGCCACCAACAGCAGTGTGCCGCCGGAGGCTTGCGACGAGCCGGAGAGATCGATGACTCCGGTGCTGATTGATCCAGGAGTGATGGCAACAAATGATCCACCGAAATTAGTGGTTCCCGCACCTGTGGCGTTGATATTGCCGACGGTCAGATCCATATTGCCCGCCAACCCCTCGGTTCCTGCAGCCAGCATGATCAGTCCGCCTGACGACAGTCCGGCCGCGCCTGAGGTATTTATATCGGCGGTTGTAAGCGATCGAGCAGCACCGATGTTAACGATGCCACCGGCAGTCGAAGTGCTGGAAGCATCGATGGTGCCGGTGACCGTTACAGTTCTTCCCTTAATAGTCATCGCGCCTACATTAGCCAAATTCGTGGCTGCCGTAACCACGCCACCGGTGATGGTGACATCAGCTTGAGGAGCATCAATAAGGAAACCACCGGACGAGAACAGTCCAGATCCGGAGCCCGACGTCACTACCGCGTTTTGTCCCGCGGTGCCATTTGTATTGAGCATTACCGGCGCGCCGAGCCCGCTGGTGGCAGTCTGAATTACCACGTCGCCGCCGTCGTTGTTCGCAGCAGAAGTGTTGATCTTGCCGCGCACGGTCAGCGGTCCGTAGAAGCTAATCGAGACATTGTTGCCTGCCGCCCGATTGAAGCCTTGAGCGCTGATGTCGCCAACAATATCGATATTGCCGCTTTGCGGGCCTTGAATTGTGATCGATCCGGCGCTATTGCGATCGACCAGGCTGGATGCGCTGGAGGAAGTATTGATGCTTCCTCCCACGATTAGATCGCCCATGGTCGTCGAAATCGTCAGCGTGCCGCCGTTGCCTGATGTTGCCGACGTATTGATGTTTCCTGTGACATTGATGGAATTAGTGAACGCAGAGAGGAAAACGGTTCCGGAATCCGCGAAATTGCTGGATGAATTGTCGATATTGCCGGCGACGGAAATGGATCTGGAGAGCATAGTGATATTGCCGGACGTATTGAGATCGCCTGCGCCATTGGTTTTAACGGTTGCAGCGCTGATGGAGCCCGACCCCGCCGAGCCGGAATTGATGAAGACGGTGCCACCACTTCCGGTGCCCAGAGCGGAAGCATCGATTCCTTGAATGTTGGCGTTGGTTCCGGCCGATAGATATACGGAGCCTGCTGCGGATGATGCGCCATTCGATGTCGTGGTGATGGTTCCGGCAGAGACAGTAAGTGCTGTTCCGGCGATGACCGAGAAGTCACCGGCGGTGAATCCGTCGCCGACCGACCGCGTATTCGGAGCAGCGGCAAGCGATATTGAGCCTGCCGGTGCGAACATGCGAATGGTGCCGCCGCTTCCCGCGGTTGAATCGGAAGCAAGTGTTGATGCGCCCGAGGTCATGCTTATTCCCGAAGGAGCGACGGCAAAAATACCAGCACCTGCCGCGCCGCCCGTCCCTTGCGTCTTGAGCGAGCCGGATGTGGTTAGCGATCCCTGCTGGCCGAGGAGCATGATGCGTCCGGCAGTGGCCGAAGCACCATTAGCCGAAGCATTGATATCACCGCTTCCCAGCACTGCCGTTCCAGGCGCAACCGAGAACAGCATTACCGAGCCGCCCGAGCCGGAGGCATTATTGGTCGAGATGGAATTGTATGTGATCTGTCCCGGCGCTACGACCGAGAATGTTTGTCCGGCGCCCGTAACAGTGCCAAGCGCTGCGGTTCCAGAGGCCACGTAGAGCGGTGCCACCATTTGGCCGAAGCCGGACAGACTCGTGGTCGAAGTGCTGGTGAATGACGTGAAGCCGCCGCCGGGAATTACATCCGGTGACAACGAAAGTCCGGCTGAGACAGTGGTGGCTTTCGGCAATACCGATTGATGCTGTTGCCTGGTCAAACCGGTTATTACGGAAATGGTCGCATTGCCGGAAGTGTAGGCATTTGCCGTGCCACCGCCGGTAGTGACGCTGCTGATAGTTATGGCGCCGGAGGCCGCGCCTTCAGTAAGTTGGACGCCGGTAGCTGTACCCAGCGGTTGAGCGGTTGTGGCGATAATTGAGCCGCCCGCGGCCCCGCTGCCGGAGACGTTCAGTGCGCCGACGCTCATAGCTGTCACGGAGGAAAGATAGAGGTTTCCGCCCACACCGCCGGTAGCAGTAGCATTTGCATTTACGTTGAGCAGAGTGCTGCCGGTTATGCCGGCACCGGAAATCAGTGAGACTGCGCCACCGGCAGTGGTGCCCTGCGCCGACATAGTCAGGCTGGTACTGCCACGAGTAATGCCGTTGGATCCGGTGATTTGAATGGTGCCGCCCTTACCAGCAGTTCCGTTAGCGCTCAACACCGAAATGTTAGTCAGAGTAACTGCTCCGCCATTGCTGGTCAGGTAGATATCGCCGCCGCTGGAGCCGTTAGCCGTCATCTGTATACCGGCGAAGGTCATTCCGCCCGAGTCGGTAGACAGAGAAATTACGCCGCCGTTACCGAGTCCTCCGCCCACAACACTTGCATTCACGGTGGAGTTGACCGCCATTGAATTGCCCATCATTGTTATGCTGCCGCCATTGAATCCGGTAACACTGGTATTGCCGGTAGTGACGGCTGCGGTCGGTGCCACCACGCTAATTTGACCGCCGGTTCCCGCAGTGGTACTGGTTGCCTGAGCGGTCAATGTGGAGAGGTTGACCGTGCTTCCGCCAGTCGAATTGATAAAAATGGAGCCGCCCAGGAAACTGCCGCTTGCCGTGATGGTGCTGTTCTGGAAGATATCGCCGGTGGTGACCAGGGAAACGAAGCCGCCGGCACCGTTGGTACCAGTGGCGTTGATAGTCCCGCCACTCGGACTCCAGCTTCCGCCGGTTGCCTTGATGCTGCCACCAAAAGAAGTGCCGCTGACGTCGATGCTGCTCATTCCCATCAGTCCGCCCGGATTCGTAATCTGCACCTGACCGCCGGCAGTGGTACCGCTGGCGAACATATTGACGGTTCCGCTAATGCTGCCCCCATTGCTATTGGTTAAGGTGATGGCACCGCCGACGCCGGCGCTGCCCGCAACGCTAAACAGTCCGCTGTAGTTCAAAAGAATGTCGCCACCACCGGAGGTGATGCTTATATTGCCACCGGAAGTGGTGCCCAGCGCGCTGATCTTCGGAGAGGCGGTGTTGGTGATGGTGAAGTTGCCGCTGCTCGTCGTGATGGCGATATTTCCACCGATTCCGCCGGTTGCATCGGCGGTCATGATAATCGCATTGTGCGCATAAGACTTGCCGGTGATACTGATATTGCCGCCGACGGGTCCACTTACATTCACCGACGATCCCATGCTGATAGCCGCAAGTGGAGCATAGACAGTGATGTTGCCGCCCTGTCCATCGGTGCCCGTGACTCTGGCTTCCATGAAGCTCGGGTTGACGGTGGCGCCCGTATCGGAGCGCAATAGAATAGTGCCGCCCTGCGTAGCGCCGTTTGCTCGTATGGTGCTGCCCTGGATATCGCCACTCACGACCGCAGAGATGGTGCCACCTGCGCCAGTGCTGCCGGACGCGAGGATCTGCGAATTCATGGATAATGAACCGCCACTGATCAAAACCGTTCCCCCGATAATCCCGTCAACCGTGGTATTCGGAGTAGTCACTGCTCCGGTTCCGGCAATGTAGTTGATGAAACCGCCAGCGCCCTTTGTGCCGGTCGCGCTGAAAGTGCTGACCAGATCAAACTTCAATGCGCCGCCGAACGCTGAGCGAGCAGTGAAGGAGCCGCCGGTGGTGCCTCCGCTCAAATTTATCTGAGCGTTGCCGGATGCGGTCGAGCCGGCAGGGGCGTTGGTCAGTACACCCTGTGCTCCTGACAGAGTGATTGTGCCGCCGCCACCGCTGGTGGAATTGACCAGCAAATCCGAGTTAACGTGCGTAACGCCACCGACGAACGCTTGATAGAGATTTACAGCTCCGGCGCCGCTGAACAAGCTGATGTTGCCGCCACCGCCTGTGGTGCCGGCAGCTTTCAAGTCATAGGTATTAATGTTAACGTTGCCGGTTGCCGCAGCCTGGATAGTACCACCGGTAACACCTGACACATCCATGGTCAGGTTGCTGCCGACGTTGCCCAGGTCAAGGCTGCCTCCGGGTGCTGCAACGAGAATCGAGCCGCCGGCACTGGTAGTGGAAGTGGCAGTGATATTGGATTGTGTGTGGATCGACGTAGGCGATGCCATTATCAGGCGACCACCGGGCTCGCCATTCAGTGTAATCAGTGAAAGAGAAAGATCACCGCGGTTGGAAGCAATCGCTGCATTAGCCCCACGAACACCCGTGGAGTTGATGCTGGAGGTAGTGGTCGTGGTTATTCCGCCGGAGGAGAACAATCCGAAGGCCGAAGCCGCACCGGAAGTCGGCGTGGAAATCACCCTTGCGATATTGAGGTCGCCGCTGAGGGCAACAATCGGAACGATCAATCTTTGATCGCCAACCGTGCTCACGGTGACGGAACCGGTTGTGCTGATCTGGTTGTATCCGCCGGGAGCGAATCCGATGGTGCCACCGGAGGAGAAAGTGACGCTGAGGTTCTCGGCACCAATGACGTCGGTGTCAAAACCACTGCCGGCGACACCATTAAATGTATAGCCGGTGGTGGTGCCGGTCTGAGTGACCAATCCGGAGGCGGCGCTCGCCCCGGTTCTGACTACCATGAAGAAATTCCCGGCGATATTGGTTGCCGAAGTGTTGACAGTGCCTGCGGTAATGGACTGGCCGGTGCCGTTGGAAGTTAGCAGCACCGACCCGCCCATGGCTGAAGTTGAACCGGGCGATATGGCGCGGGCGCTGATATTGCTCAAAGTTATGGCACCAGGCGAAGACACCGTTATCGATCCGGCGAGAGAATTAGCACCGCCGGCATCCGTTGTAATAGTGCTGGTCGGATTGCTAATCAACCCGGTGGTCCCCATCGAAATCACCAGGACGTTGCCGCCGGAATCACCGGAGGTATTAATGTTGCCGAAGGTGATGTTGCCTGCGTTAGCCAGTCCTGCAGCCTGGGTGCCACCCACGAGCAAGAGACTGCCGCCGCTCGCTCCGGACGTTCCCGACAGAGTGATACCGCCCGTAGTGATCGAGCCGGGAGTCAACGCGACGACCGATCCGGCCAAAGCGCCGGCACCACTCGCGGTGCTGGTCAGTGCGCCGACTGAGAGATTCATATTTCCGGAGAGTCCAGCGCCGCCGGCTGAGAGCAAGATCAAGCCGCCGGAGGCGTTTGACAAGCCGGAGGCATTTATTGCTTGCGCGCTCAAAGCTCGCTGAGCAGAAAGATTGACCGTGCCGCCGAATCCTACCGAAGATGAGCTGTTGATGCTGCCGGTGACGGTAACCGCTCTGCCTTGCACGGCAGCAGACCCGGCAACCGCCTGATTGGTTCCGGAAGTATTTATGCCACCAGTGATGGTGACGTCCGAATCGGTTCCGGTAACGGCGACTGCACCTGATGCATAGCGGCCGGAAACAGTAGTTGAGCTGGTGGTCTTGATGGCGGTATCACCGGCAGCGCCGAGAGTGTTGATCTGAATCGGTCCCGTTCCGAATCCACCCGGATTTTGAATACCCACATCACCGCCATTGTTATTGACCGAAGAGGTATCAATTGTGCTCTTGATCGTCAGCGGACCATATATATTGAATGTCACTCGATTTCCGGCTGCGTCTGTCGTTCCTTTTGCAGTAATCGCGCCCTCCATCGTCACCGAGCCATTGAGCGGTCCGGTGACAGTAAGCGCGCCGGCGTAGTTGCTGCTTGCTCCGGCTGCAGATGTGTTGACCGTGCCGGAAACTAAGAGATCAGACAAGTTGGTGGTCAAATTGACATTGCCAGCATTGCCGCTGGTCGAGGACGTATTGATATTGCCGGAAACCGTCAGCGCGCCCATAGCACGTGAGTCCACCGTCCCGGCATTGCCTCCGGTTGACGAGGTATTGACGTCACCGCCAATCGCTGTTGACCTCAAGCTGAAGGTGTTGATACTGCCGGAGCCGGCTGACGATGTGGATGACGTATTGAGACCGCCGCTGAGATTCACCGCTCCGCCTGTGAGCAAAATTGCACCGCCGATATTTCCGGATCCGGCTGAGGTGCCCGTGTAGCCCGCGCCTTGAATTGTGCCGAGATTGCTGGTTGCTGCAGTGATGGCACCGGAACTGCCGGTGCCCAAGGCGGATGTATCGATGTTAGTCGTGGTGATGCCATATGTGGAACGCAGGAAGACCGAACCAGCCGCAGCCTGGCTTCCCGACGAGCGAGCCAGCAAGTCGCCGCCGAAGCTAACTGAGTTGCCTGCCAGAGCGGTGATGTTTCCGGCGGCCTTGCCCGCACCAAAGGAGGCGGCCGAAGCTCCGACGGCACTGGTGACAGATCCTTGTGCAGCGAACAAATCAATCGATCCGCCTGCGCCACCGCCGGCGGCACCTGAGGCGTTAAGTGCGGATGCGCCGGAGGTCATGCTAAATCCGTAAGCACCATAGCCGATAATGTCATTTCCGGAGGCACCAGCAGCGGTGCCTTGAGCAGCTAGCGATCCTCCGGTTGTCACCGAGGAAAACGGAGCAGCAAGCATAATTGAGCCGGCGTTAGCGCCGTTCACTGATGACGAGGTGGTTATGCTTCCGGTGCCGTTGAGCGCGTTGCTGAGAGATGACAGCGAGATCAAAGAAACGGAGCCGCCCGAGCCGCCGCCACTGGTCGTGGTTATAGAGCCATATCCGACAGTTCCGCTCCCGACGACCGCCAGTGATTGTCCGGCTCCGGATATCGTTCCCAGAGAAGTGTTGGAACCGACACCCACAACCACAGGTGCGGCGAAACCGGCAAGATCGAGTGTTCCGGTATTGCTCAGTGAAGTGAAGCCGCCGCCGGGGATGTCACTTGCATTCAATGTGAACACCCCGCTGTTAGAAGCGGTCTTAGTCAATACTGTCTTGTGAGTGTTGGTTGTGGCACCGGCGAATCCGGTAAGAGTTATTGTCCCGTTGCCGGAAGTATAAGCTTGCACGCTCGGGGCTACGCCGGTTACAGGAATAGAGGACACGGTGATCGCGCCGGAAGCCGCGCCTTCCGAAAGTGTGGTGCCGGTCTGATTAGCCAATGGCTGTGCGGTGGTGATGAAGATGTTTCCGCCGGAACCACCGGCAGCACCATTGGCGATCAATTGCGAGAAAGAGATTGTTCCGGGCGCCGACAAGAATATCGAGCCTCCGGCAGGCGCGGTAGTAGTTAGAGACATCAAACCGCTTACGCCGATGCTGCCGCCCGCCAGCATTGAAATGGCGCCACCGGTTGTGGTGCCGGTTGCGCTTATTGTCAAAGCCGCGCTGTTGCGAATGATGTTCCCACCTGGAGTTGCAACCAAGATTCGGCCGCCTGCTCCTGCGGTTGCATTGGACTGGAATATGCTTATGCTCGTCAAATTGATGTCGCCGTTGGCAGACAAAAGTTGTATGTCACCGCCTGCGGTGACACCACCTGCATCCAATTTCGGTGTGCTTGCCAGGAAAGTTATGTTGCCCTGGGTTGCTATGGAGATCATGCCTCCGGCACCGGTTGAACCCGTAGTCTTGAGAGTCCCTGTCCCCGACATCTGGAAGGTATTACCGCCGATCAAAATATTTCCGCCGGTGGGGCCGCTGACATCAATAAGTGAAACCGTGCTGATTGCGCCGTTTGGTGCCAAAACGCTGACTGTGCCACCCCGGCCGGAAGTCCCGGTGTTTCGGGCATTTATTTGATTGAGATCAATTCCGCCGTTTCTCGACGTGAGCAACACAAGTCCTCCGCCTGTGCCGTTGGCAAAGATCGCAGCGGAACTCACGGTTAGCGCCTTGTTCACATCGATTGAAATGTTGCCGCCCATTCCGGCACTGCCGGTGAAGTCCAGCGTGCTGCTGTTGAATGACTCGCCACTGACCAGCAAGATTCCACCTTGAGCTCCCTTGGCACTGACGGCGGCCGTGCTTACTGCTCCCTGCGGCGCTCTCATCATGATCTGCCCACCATAGCCGATTGTCGAGTTACCGGCGGTCAACGTGTTGTACAGAGTCGTATTGATTTGACCTAGCGGCGAATACATTGAGATGGAACCACTAGCCGTCCCACCGTCAACTGTCATGATCCCGTTAGCCGAAGCGGTGCCGTCGCCTAGCGAAGCCACGGCTTTGGCACCGTATAATTGGATTCGCCCTGCCACCGAACTTGTCGAATTCGCAGTCAAATCAGAATTGACATGGACAGTGGTGAAACGTTGGAAGAGATCGACTTCGCCCGCGCCGCTGAAGACGCCTATGTATCCACCGGGACCGGTAGTACCGTCGGCGTCCGCATCGTATTGATGGAAACCGACATTGCCCACCGCGCCGATTTGGATCGAACCGCCGGTGTATCCGGAAACATCAGCTTTGATGTTGGAGGTGTTGAGCGTCGGGCCGAGTGACATGGTGCCGCCGGACAAAAGCAGGATCGAGCCGCCGGCGGTAGTGGGAATTGTAGATGCTGATTTTGCGTTCAAGCTGGCAGCGGACTGCAGCGTGATGTCTGTGGGCGAGGCGACGACGATGTTGCCGCCGGGTTCACCGTTTACATTGATCCCACTCTGGATGCTTACGTCACCCAAGTTGGAAGCCATAATCACTGACGCGCCGAGCACGCCGGTTGACGTAAGTCCATTCACGCCGCTGGTTGTAGTCAGCGTTCCGGACGAATACAAGCCGAAGCCGGAAGACGCGCCGTTGTTGGCGACGGAGCGAACGCTCTGCACCTGAACGTTTCCGGAGAGTCCAACAAGAGGAACGATCAGTCGTTGATCGCCGGATGTAGAAACATCAACGATACCGCTGGTTATGTTGATGTTGTCGTAGCCGCCAGCCTGGAAGTTCGTGACGCCGGTGGACGAAAAGGTGACAGTCTGCGCGCCGGTGAGTGAGGTAACTCCAGTGGGAGAGCCCAGGAATGTGTAGCCGGGCGTGGTGCCGGTTTGAGTTCTGGAGCCCGTGCTTGCCGAAGAGCCGCTTGCGAAGACGCCGAAGATGTTTCCTGCGAAATTTGTTGACGAAACATCGATGGTGCCGGTAGTGATTGATTGTCCGGTTCCGCCGGCGCTCAGCAAAACCGAACCGCCGTATGACCGGGTCGAATTAGCAGCATTCGAGCGGGCAGTGATATTGCCAACGTTGATTGCACCCGGCGATGAGATGGTGATTGATCCGGCAACCGAATCCATTGCTGAGGCATCGGTGTTAATTGTCGACGTTGGATTATTGATCGCGCCCGAAGTGCCCATCGAAATGATCTGTACGATTCCGCCATTGCTGCCGGATGTATTGATCGAACCGAATGTAATGTTGCCCGCGCCATTGACGGTCGGTGTCGTGGAACCGGCCAACAAGAGAAGCGATCCGCCGGTGCCTCCGGAGGTGCCGGAGAGATTGACTGCACCAATGTTGATCGATCCCGGCGCGAGAGCGACAGTCGAACCGCCCCGAGTTCCGATACCAGATACGGTGGCGGTTATTGTGCCGGTTTGCAGATCCATATTGCCTGCCAGCCCTTCGCTGCCGGCGCTCAAAATGACCAGTCCGGCATTGTTGAAGTCGCCAGTGGCAGAGGTATTGATTGGCCCGGTCAACAGGTTACGCGTAGCCGACAGCATCACCGGAGCCGCCGGGGCGCTGTTGCCCGTAGTATTGATTGTTCCGGTCACGGAAACCGCGCGGCCGCGCACCGTCGCCATACCTGGAGCAGTTTGCGCACCGGATGCGGTGCTAAGGCCGCCGATCACACTCACATCGTTCAGCGGAGCATCAATAATAATGGAGCCGCCGCCGTGCGCGCTTCCGCCGGAACCACCGGTGGCAACGGCTGTGTTGCCCGCTGCGCCCAGTGTGTTGATGCCGACCGATGATGAGCCGGACGTTCCAATTGCTTGAATGTAGACGCTGCCACCATCGTTCGCTGCTGCGGCAGTCGAAATAGTGGACTGAACAGTCAGGGGGCCGGAAACAGAGATGGTGACATCACCAGCGCGAGCATTATTGGTGCCTTGTGCGGTAATGGCACCCTGCAACGAGGTATTGCCGTTTAGCGGTCCGACGATGGACAGCGAGCCGGCTGAGTTCAGCAAAGAACCGCCTGATGAAATGTTGATGGTATTGCCCACAGTGAGATTGCCGGAAGAAAGAGACAAAGTCACATTGCCGCCGTTGCCCGTAGCGGAGGAAGAATTGATGCTGCCGGTGACATTGAGTTGGCTGCTGGATGCGTTCAACAAGATAGAGCCGGAATTGGCTCCGGAGCCGGTTGAGTTATTCAAGCTGCCGGAGACGCCGATAGAGGTGGACAACAGAGTAATGCTGCCCGACGAATTGCCTATGCCCGAAGCGGTATTCGTGATGCTGCCGGTGGAAATTGACCCCGAGCCCGAAATGCCGGAACCGAGGTAAATAGTGCCTGAATTACCAGAGGCAGAAGCGGCGCTGATACCGGGGATGGAGATGGTCGTCCCGGCGCGCAAGAAGACGTTGCCGCTGGCAGCACCGGATCCGGTGGCGCTCGTATTTATGCTCGTGGAGGGGATTGTAATGCTCGTGCCCGCGGTCATGACCAAGCTGCCGGAACCGTCGATTGAATTCATGGCCGGACCGTTATCCAGATTTATTGCTCCCGCGGCGGACAGCAATGTCACTGAACCGCTTGTGCCGGCAATCGACACGTTGGTAGCTATGAAGCTGCCACCGGTCACCGAGATGCCCAGCGGCGCTTGCACGAACACATTCCCGCCGTTCGCGCTGTTACTGCCCTGAGCTGTGATGCCACCATTGCTGGTGAATCCGCCCTGCTGAGCGACGACAAGAATATTGGCTGCGGACGAGCCACTGTTGGCTCCTCTACTGCCGATAGAGCCTGCTGCAATCGCATTGGTCAACGGCGACAGAGAGTATAAAACGACCTGACCGCCGGAACCGCTGTTATTAGTCGTATCGGTATTGCCGGCTGTTATCTGACCGCCCGCCATAACCGTCAAAGTCTGACCGCTTCCGGTAATCGTTCCTAATCCGGCCGTTCCGCTCGCCACCGCAACTGGTGCCACCATCGACTGGAAGCCGCTCAAGGCAATAGACGATGTGTTCGAGAAGGTGTTGAAGCCGCCACCAGGAAGGATATCCGGATTGAGCGCCTGGCCCGCAGCGCTGTTGAATGCATCCTTAGGCAATACTGCCTGAGTCCGGATCGGGGTCACCGTTGCTCCGGTGACCGTGCCCACCGTCACGGCTGCATTGCCGGAGGTGAAAACTTTCACCGTGCCACCGGCCGAGCCGCTAACGTTAATGGAATTGCCGCTCCAACTAATGGTGCCCGATGCTGCCGCTGATGAACTGGTGCTGAAGCCTGTGCCGGTTCCCGGCTGGGCGGTCGTCAGTATTACATTGCCTCCCGGTGCTCCATTTCCGGAAGCGTTGAGTGCTCCGGCGGTCGCGCTCATGTTATTGACGGACGAGAGATAAATTGAGCCGCCTGCTGCACCGCTAACTGTTCCCTGCGCTTGGACTCCGCCTGTCATGGTAATGGCGCCGCCGGATACGACTGCGACGTTACCTCCGCCGGCAGCGCCCGAGGCATTGAGAGATATCGGTGACGTAACAGTCTGCGTGCCGAAATTAGATATTAATATGTTGCCGCCCTTGCCTGCGGAAGAGCTTGCATTGAATCCGATGGCGTTGGTGATATTCGTGAGGTTGATAGCACCACCCGTGGTGCTAAGCAAGATCGAACCGCCACCGCCGACGCCGCTGGCATTGATGCCGGTAAGCGTACTGAAGGAGAAATTGCCCGACGTAGTGCTGATGGCAATTACACCACCGTTATTGGCATTTCCTGCTGCAGTTATTACCTGGCTCTGAGTGTAGGAAAGTCCGAGATAGGACAAAGCGCCGCCCGAAGGACCGCTTACGTCGTGGCCGCCGCTTATGCTGAGCGCGCCGAGTGGTGCCAGCAGGGTTATTTGACCGCCTGTCCCGATGGTGCCGGTGTTCTTCGCGCTCGCAACCGTCGCTGTGAGCGTCCCGCCCGACGTATTAGCGAATATCGATCCGCCTTGCGTAGTTCCATCAGCGTTCAAGGCGTTGCTGATAGTCATATTACCGCTTGAGATGAGATTGATAATCCCGCCGGCGCCTGCCGTGCCCTTCGCAGTCAAACCGGAGTTGGCGGATTGCAATGTGGTGCCGGCCGTTATATTGATGCTCCCACCCTGGGCACCGGTGACATCTACATTGCCGATGTCGACCGCACCACCCGCGGTGGCATTGAAATAGCCACCGGATGTGGTGCCGCCGGCGGTGAATGGAATTGTCGTTGCCGTAATGGAGCCGGAGCCGCCGGCATTGAGTGTGATGCTACCCCCTTTACCGTTGGTGGCTCCTACGGTGAAGCTGGTGACAGTGCTGCTTGTTCCAAAGTTGATTGAACCGGTTCCGGTTGTGATCGCAATGTTTCCACCGGCGATGGTGCCGGCGGCATTCAATGTGACATTGGTCATGCCCAAAGTTGAATAGTTACCGCTGCCCGTAGTCAACAAAATGTTTCCGCCGGAGCCCGCGGATCCTGAAGCCGTCAAATCGACGCTGCTGTTTTGCGTAATTGAATTGCCGGTAATAGTAATGGTGCCGCCGGATGGACCGGATACGTTTTCATCCGACGTCATGGTGAGAGCAGCCGCCGGCGTATTTACGGTCACGGCACCGCCCTGCCCATAGACGCCGGTTGCTCTGGCCTGTATATTGGACACGCTCACAGTTGTGGCGGTCGGGGAGCTAATCAGCAGCGAACCGCCCTGGCTGGCACCGTTCAAAGTGACGGTCGAACCGAACGAAATAGTGCCGCCGGAAGTTTGCGAGCCACGGGTGTATACGTACATGTTGCCGCCGGTTCCCGAGGTGCCGGTTAAGGTGATGATGCTCGCGCCGGAATAATCGGAGCCGGATGCGTAGATGTTACCGGCGTTGGTTGCGCCGGTTACATCGGAGATTCTGCTGTTCGCAGCGCCCGCACCATACATTCCAATGAACCCGCCGGCGCCTACAGAGCCGGTAGCGGAGAGCGTGCCGATCGCTGTCAAATCCGCCGCGCCATTGCCACCGTGAATGATGATGCTGCCGCCGGTCGTGCCATCGGCAAGGAATTGCGCGCTCACAGCCGTATTGAGTAGCGTGGTCACGCCGTTAGCACCATAAAGTGCGATTCTTCCGCCAGCTCCGCTGGTTGAATTGGCCAGGATATCGGTGGTGCGGTCGGAGGTAGAGAAGAAGTTGGTGAGGTTTACTGTGCCGCCGCTGGAGAGAACGTTCACTGAACCACCGGACCCACTGGTTCCTGCTGCTCGCAGATCAACAGTGAAGTTATCGAGCGTATTAGTAGATGCAAGCTGAATAGAGCCGCCGGACAGCCCACCTACATCAATGAAGTTCGCTGTTGTGTTGCTGGCGGCACCAAGCTGAATGTTTCCTCCCGGCGTGGCGATGAGCACCGAGCCGCCGGCTGATGTATTGGTAGCAGATCTTGCATTGATGCTCACGCCGCTGGGCAGATTGAATGATGCCGGCGTAGCAATTACCAGCCGTCCGCCGGGCTCACCGTTAACGGTTACTGTCCCATTCAACGTAACATTTCCGAAGTTTGATGCAACGGTTGCGGATGGTCCCGGCACGCCAGTTGAGCTTGCCGTGAAACCGGGGGCGGTGACAGTTCCGGATCCAAAGACTGATATCGGAGATCCAGTGGCACCATTGCCGGTTGATGCAATCGAATTGAAGGACATATTGCCGCTCAGTGCCACTACCGGCACCAACATGCGCGGATCGCCGTTAGTGTTGATGGTCAACGACGGGGTGGTGACAGTGGTGAATCCACCCGGGTTGTAGAAGCTGATTCCCGTTGAAGTAACAGAAATGGTCTGTGTACCGGTCAAAGTGGCTGATACCGTATTTGGTGAGCTGCCGAAGTAGAAGCCCGGGGTCGTGCCGGTTTGGGTACGGGTGCCGGTACCTACAGTGGTGAGCGGCTTGACCACGGCGGCGATGTTGCCTGCGAAGTTCGTGGCCGAGGTATTAATCGTGCCGGTGGTGATGGACTGTCCGCCGGACACCCCGGATGTGAGGAATATAGAGCCACCATAAGACCTGGTCGAGCCCGCGACTACGGATTTTGTGGACAAGGCTCCGAGCGTAACCAACCCGGGAGCCGACACCGTAATCGATCCGCCAATTGAGTCGGCGGCGGTCGCATCTGTTGTGATTGAGGAACTGCCATTGCTGACAGTGCCGGTGCTGCCCATCGAAATAATTTGGACATGACCTCCGGATGCGCCTGATGTATCGATGTTGCCGAAGCTGATATTACCGGCACCGTTGATGGTGGCAGTTTGCGAGCCCGCCATCATCAAAAGCGTGCCACCGATAGCGCCACCACCGGTGGTGCTATTCAAATTTACTGCGCCGGTGCTTATCGACCCCGGTGTCAGTATTACGGCAGAGCCTGCTCGGTTGCCGTCTGCGCTCGCAGTAGACGTGATCGCTCCGCTGACGGTCAAATCCATTGCACCGGCAACACCTGCCGAACCGGCCGACAGTCCAACAAATCCGCCGGAGCCATTGGCGCCTGCTCCCGATGCGTTAATACTTACGAGCTGCAAGGTGCGGGCTGCCGAGGCCATGACCGCACCACCTGAGCCGGCGGCATTGGAAGAGTTCAATGCCCCCGTTGCATTAACCGTCAATCCATTAAGGGAAATAAGTCCGGATTGCGCGCCGTTGGAGCCGGACGTAGTGATGCCACCGGTAACCGAGACCATCGCATCGGCCGTATTTATAGATGCGACACCGGAGCTGACCAGACTAGCGCCGCCGCTCGTGGTATTGATCGCAACTTGACCGCTATTTCCAAGCGAGTTGATCTGTATGGTGCCGGGGCGTGAATCTCTCGCTGTGGGATCATTGAATACCGTGACGTTGCCTGCACGGTTGGCGACCGAGGAAGTATTGATGATTCCTTTTACGTCAAGCGAATCTGAAACCACAATCGCAACGTCTCCGCCGGCCGCGTTGTTGGTCCCCTTCGCATTGACAGTGCTGCCAAAAGTGATCCCGCCGCTTTGCAGAGCACGAGCGGCGATGCTACCGGCGTAATTCTCCGAGCCGCCGGATGACGAAGTATCAACAGTGCCGGTGACACTGATGGGTCCGGTGGTGGTTTCAAGCTTGATGTTTCCACCATTGCCACTCGATATGGTGCTGAGATTGCCGCCGACGCTCAAGGATTTGTTGGCCAGCAGAAGCACGCGCCCCGATGCTCCGTTGCCGGTATTCGTCGTGACATTGCCGGTGACGCTCACGAAGTTCATGCCCTTGAGCACAATGTCGCCGGATGATGCGCCAGTTGACCCGGAGGTATTTACAGTTCCGGAAACGGTAACGCCGTTGGAGATCAATTCCAGATTGCCGCCGATGCTGCCGCTTCCCGCAGAGGTACTCGTAAGGTTGCCGGTCGAGATTGTGCCGGAACCGACCTCACCCGCCACGAATCTGATAGCTCCACCCGCTCCGGTACTCGTCGCCGAAGCATCAATTGATTGGGTGGAAATCGATTGCGTTGCATATAAATTGATGGCGCCGCCGTTCGCGTTGGCACCATTCGAGGTCGCAGTGATCGGGTTGGAGAAAGTAAAGCTCTGGGCGGTACCAAGCAATCTGCCTGCGGATTGCCCGGCACCGATTGCCGACGTGGAAGTCGAACCGGCGATGGAAACTGCACCATTCGGCGACGTAAGAATGATGCTGCCACCGCTGCCGCCGGTCGCCGTTGCATTGGCGGAGAGATTCGCATTGCTGAGTGTGGTCGAAAAACCTGCCGCCGTCAGACCGACAATGTCATTGCCGGACGCACCACCGGTGCCTTGAGTGGTCAGCGAACCGGTGGTAATGAAGTTGGAAACCGGAGCGGTGAGTCTCACAGTCCCGGCCATGAATCCGGCTCCGTTACCGGTGGTATTGATGATTCCGCTTCCGTTGATAGCGTTCGTTGCGGATGAAGCACTATATAAAAGAACGTTTCCGCCCGAGGCGCCGGTCGCGGAAGTATTGATTGAGGAGTAAGTGACCTGGCTGTTCGCGGCGATTGCAAGGTTCTCGCCGGCTCCGGATATTGTGCCGAGTGACGCTCCGCTCGCACCAACCAGGAAGGGTCGGACTGAGCTTCCGAAGCCTGAGAGAGTTAACGTCCCGGAGTTGATAAAGGAATCAAACCCACCGGCCGGAATCATTTGCGGAGTGATCGTGAACGATCCAGCGTTCGCTGTTTGGCGTGGGAGGACCGTTGTCACTCCGCTGTTGGTCAGTCCGGTACCGCTTACGGTGCCGCCCGAGGTATAAGCATTGGCGCTTCCTGCCACCGAACCGCTGACGTTTGCGGATGAGATTGCAATTGTCGCCGTTGCGTCCGTCAAATTGCTGAGAGTTGTGGTGCCGTTGTTTCCGGTAGGCTGGGCGGTGGTGATGATGATCTTTCCACCCGGCGCAGCATTGCCTGTAGCCGTCAAAGTCGCTGCACTGATGGCATCGACTGAGGACAAATAAATCGATCCGCCGGCGCCGCCACTGCTAAATCCAGAGACATTCATGCTGGTCAAACCGGTGCCCAGGTTAATCGCTCCATTGCCAATCATTGAAATCGAACCACCACTGGTGCCACCACTGGCATCGATGGTGATCGCAGTTACGGTTCGAGAAATCGTTCCGGTTCCGAACGTTGCGACGAGGATGTCACCACCTTTTCCGCCGTTAGTCATGGCGTTTGCAGCGAACAAGTTGAGGTTGTTCAGTGCGATACCGCCGGTACCGGCTGCGGTCAAATATATAGATCCACCATTGCCGGTTCCATTTGTGGAGAGACTACGAGCGTCCAATTGGCTGGTGCTGTTCCAGGAAATTCCACCCGCGCCGGTGGTGGCTATGCTGATCGATCCGCCGGTCCCGCCATTCGCGGCAGTCGCGTTCGCGATGATGCTGTTGCTTTGTCCCAGGTAAGACACGCCACTGATGTTGATCGTTCCGCCGCGCGCGCCACCGGCGGCGGTGATGTTGCTTACTTGACTGATACTTCCACCAGGAGCTTGGAGCAAGACATTGCCGCCGATTCCGCCGGCTCCGGTTGCTGAAACGTTCAGCGCTCCGGTATTCAGGCTGATTGATCCGCCGCTGGAGTTCATAGAGATCAGTCCGCCGATGCCGCCTGCGGCTGAGCTGCTGGCGTCAATTCCGAAGCCGCTTCCTGAGAAGGAAATGTTTCCGGCGGTATTAATCGATATCGTTCCGCCTTTGTTGCCGCTGGCAACGAAGCCCTGGAGGTTGTTGCCGACGGAAGGTTGGTTGAATGATCCGGCGTTGATCTGAATGGTTCCACCCTGTCCCTGAGCGGCAGTCACGCTGATCCGGTTTGCAGTCGCGACCTTCCCGGCATAGATGTTGACCGTTCCACCAATGCCCTCTGCACCCTGAGCATCTACTTGAATGTTGGTATAGACACCAAGATCAACGTTGCCGGTGAGACTGCTGAAGGTAGCAGTGCCGCCGTAAGTCTGCCCACCGAAGTAAATGGTGCCGGGAATATTTGAGCTGGCAACGACATCTGAGCTGTCGCGGACCGACTTCAGATCAAAGTACGATTGCGCAAACAATTGACCGCCGGAGCCTCCGATTGCCGAACTTCCGGCTTGAATATCTGCGCCCCAGCTTTGAGATGTGTTGTGTCTGTTGGTCAGAATTATTTGTCCGGCGCTGCTCCAGAGATCGATCTTTCCACCGTTGGCATATCTGCCGTGCGCAAGAATGTCGGTCTCGAAGTTGTTCATGTCGTCGCGTGATGCGATTTGGATCGTGCCGCCGGCGCTTCCGCTTACATCTATAACGTTGTTGCTGGTGTTGTTCAGCGCGCCGAGAGTGACGGTACCGGCGGGGGCGGCGATGAGGATTTGCCCTCCTCTATATAGTTCGAAATTGTTAGCCGCGTTGATCGTCGTGCCACCGGCCCGCAGACTGCCCGACGTGGGCAGCGTGACGTTGGTCGGCGAAGCGAGTGTGATTGTGCCGCCCGGATCGCCTTTTACATTTATGGAGTTCGTGCTCGCACCGAGTGTGACATTAGAGTAATTGGAGACGACGCCGACTTGCACGCCGCGGACTCCGGTGGACTGCGCGGTGATGCCGGTAGCAGGAGTCGTGATCGTTCCCGAGCCGAAAAGCGTCAACGGTGAAGCAGCGCCGTTGGCGGTTGGAGAGTTCACTGTTGCCAGAGAAACGTTGCCGGAGAGAGTGACAATCGGAACGATGAGGCGGTTGTCGCCATTGGTGTTGACCGTCAAAACGCTGTTGGCTGCGGCGGAAGTGAAGCCGCCGGGATTGAATCCGGTGGTGGTTGCGATGGTTGAACCGAATGCCACGGTATTACCGGGAGTGGCGGTGAGAGTGGTGGCAATCGATCCCGGCGTTCCGTTGACGGTGAAGCCGGCGGTGGTGCCACCGGTTTGGGTCACGGAATTCGCGAAGGCAGTGGTGCCTGATTTCACCAGCATGTAGAGATTGCCGGCGACGTTGGGCGAGGAAGTGTTGACGTTTCCGAGGGTGATGGTTTGACCGCTGGTCGCACCGGAGGTGACGAAAACCGATCCGCCGTAAGTTTTTGCCGAGCCGGAGCTGGTGGCTTTGGCAGAAATGTCGCCCAGAGTAATCAATCCGGGAGAGGATACGGTTACCGATCCGGCGTATTGATCCAGACCCGAAGCGTCGGTGGTGATGCTCATCGCAGCATTGTTCAGCGTTCCGGTGGTGCCCATCGAGACGATTTGAACGTTGCCGCCGGCGGAACCGGAGGTGTTGATCGTGTTGAGATTCAAGTTACCGGCATTGGCAATCGCTGCAGTTTGGGAACCGGCGACGGCGAGATAATTGCCGCCGGAAGCGCCGGACGAACCGGAGAGATTGGTGGCGCCGATGGTCAACGAGCCGGGAGTGAGTGCCACCAGCGAGCCGCCGATGTTGCCTGCACCGGATGCGGTGGAGGTGATCGTTCCGGTTTGGAGATTCATCGGGGATGCCCCGGACGTCTGACCGTAACCTGAAGCAAGGGTGATCAGACCACCGGAAGTATTGGTTCCGCTGGTGTTGATATTGCCGATAGTGACCGAGCTTGGACCTGAAACGTTAACCATCCCCGCTCTGGTATCACTGCCGGAAGCGGTGGCAGTGATGTTGCCGACCTGGACTGTGGAGCTGATCGAACCGGCGCCGCCGAGTCCGCCGGCGACTGCGACGGTTCCGGCGGAGGTGTTTCCGATTCCCGAGGCGTCGATGTTGAGCAGGTTTACGCTGTCTCTGGCTCTGACTGTGATGGCATTGTTGGTCTTCAGACTGACCGTCGGCAGGTTGATGCTGCCGGCGGTGGCGCTATTGCCGGTGATGACGAAGGAGTTGGAGCAGTCGGTGCAGTTGAATGGCGTTCCAACCGGGTGACTGGCGTTGGCGACGCTGTTGACGCTGTAGCTGACACCGGCGGCGAGAGTGATTTTGCCGCCGTTGCCGCTGCTGTTGCTTGCGTCGATCAGTGCGTTTCCGGGAGCGCCGGTGGCAATGATGTCGCCTCCGGCGAGTCCGACGAAGTCACCGCCGCTGGTGGAGAAGGTCGGTGAGCTGAACAAACCGCCGATGTCGAGCGTGCCGCTGGCGGCGAAAATCGGGTCGCCAGTGAGGAGGAGTTGGGAGATTTTCAAATCGCCCTGGGTGACGACAACGTTGGCGATGCCACCATCGACGCTGACGCCGCCGTCGAGACGGTCGACCGCGACGTCGATTTTGCCGTTCGGGCTCTTGAAGTTGACTTCACTTCCTGCGATTTTTCCACCACTGACGTTGATCAGTGCTTTCGAAATCATCTCGTGATCGTTGTTGAAGACGGTACCGAGAGTCTCGAAGACGACGTTGCCTTTTGCTTTTATCTCACCGAGGATGTTGTTTACGTTGAGAGTATTAGCTATTGCGTTCTGGATACTGATGTTTCCATTTATGGCGTTCAAAATTCCGGCATTGGTCAGGCTGGCTGTTGCAGCGGCAATGTTGCCCAATTGCGAGGAGATGATGCCCTGGTTGATGATGTTCGGCGCTTGCAGACTGATGTTGTTTACGGCTTGCATGACCGGGTTGATTCCGGTGACCCCCTCGGGCAAAGCGTTGATGATCGAGCCGCCGGCAATCGCGGTGAGGTTACCGGAGCTGGTAATGGTGCCGGAGTTGACGATGTTTTGCAGTGCCTGGAGAGTGAGGTTCAAGCTGGTGACTGCGGCGTTGATGCCGGGAAGTCCGCTCGTCGGGAGCAGCGAGGAGAGAAGTCCGCCTTGCTGGTTGAAGATATTTGCGGCGGTGATCGTTGCCGTGTTGATCGCAGTGTTGCTGGAGAAGGCGAAGAAGTTGCCGGCGTTGGTGAGGTTGCCGGTGAAGTTCAGCGTGGGACTCCGACCGAAATCGTGGAGCGCGGTGACGCCCTGGGGGACGACCAGGTTGGCCAGAGTTTGGCTGAGTTGGTTGCTGAGATTGAAAGTTCCGCCCGTAGCGATACCCAAAGCGCTGAGCTGAATTGACTGCATGCCGGTGTTGAGAATCTGGTTCAGGGCCAGAGATTCTGCAGCAGTCAGGAGATCTCCGGGGTTGATCATTCTGGTGGTACCACCGACGTTAATGGTGCCGGAAGTTGTAGCAGTAATAGTTCTATTGGCAGAGGTGAGATCGAGATTTGTGTGGTTGGTCGTCTGGGTCGGCGTCGGCGTCGGAGTGCCGGCCGCGATGACGGTCTGAGTCGAGGGGCTGACAGTCTGCGCCAAAAGCTGAGCTGGGCAAAGCATCTGCAAGCCCAGCACCAAACAAATCACTCTAGCTACGAACGCCCGGGGTCTTAACCCCTCGGGCTTCCCCTCAGGGGGGTCGGTATGTCTCGCCGACTTGCGCAACTTTCTCAGCGACCCGGCGGCAAGTCGTTTGCTCGCGAAGCGATCCCAACCGGGAAGTAAGTGCGCGCCGGTCGAATTTTTTCGCGCAGTCGATGAGGTGTTATCTCCGCGCGCGAATAATAATTGCGCTGGGGTGGTGTCATCCGCGGTGTCGGATTCCGGATACGTCACGAAATCACGAAGCGAATTCTCAACCTGGGGCGCAGGCTTCTCGCCTGCACGCGCGGGCGGGACGCCCACGCCCCCAGTCAGCTCTGTGCACTCCGTCGCGAAGGTGTTCGCGATTGAGGTGGAGTCTTCGCGCGCGAAAGAAATTTCTGGCTGTAAGTTAGTGTCTTCTGTAGCAGACGAATTAATCTCTTGCGCATATGAGTTGGTGTTAGAATCTCCGCGCGTAATGAGCGTCGCAAGACCCCGGCACAAAGCAGCAATCCGCCGGCCGATCTTTTCGGCTGCGACGGTGATGACCATACCCGCTTTGAGGCTAGGGATCAATCTCGTCCTCGAGATTCCTGTTGGGTGATTACTGGTAAAAACTTCGCGAGCGAACCTTGTCGCTCACGCGTCCGCCCGGCGTGCTTGGTGCCCCCAACAATCCAGCACCAGCAATACCAAGGCCGTCGAGATTACCCCCCGAATTGGTTGGTCTCTCGCTGCCCACGGGAACTTGTATGCCTATGATATGCCCGCTGGTGCCATTGTCAAACCCCTCATTAGGGCAAGTTTTCGAGAAATTTCCAAATGTCTGGAATACTCCACAGCCGCACTGCAAGCCATTTCCGACAAGCCACGGAAATACGCAGCGAGCTGAACCTGTGTCCCCAAGCGACACTCAAACACCGAGCCCAACAACTGGTTTGAGTGACAGCGGCAGTAGGAGAGGGTTCCCTCGAATGAGGTAACCCTGGCATTGTTCACGAATTTGCGAAAATGCCACCATATACGGTGGCACATGCCACCACCCTTAGTATCATGGCGCCACCATCTTCGGTATCAGCCACCGCCCCTGGTGGCATCACCGGCGCAGACTATCGACTGCATTGATGACAATTGCTTAACTCGCTTTTTGTTGTTTACGGCCTCCGCCGCCGAGCTCATCAACCTTTCGGGTGAGGTTCTCGATCATTGCCTTCATCTCTTCGTCACCATCTTTCGACTCATGGCTGCCCTTATGAATCAGAAAGCTGGTCAAAACAACGAAGGACAATAACTGCAGAAACTCCGACTGCCAATTCTCGAATGTGGACTCTCCCCAACTCCAAATGTATCCGTGTTGTCCAAACACCTCAGGCGTGCTTCCCTGCTGAGTTTGCTCACTGGCAAACTTCTGCCAGCCCATAAAAGTCTGCGCCACCCAGCTCAACAGAAAAAGGGTGGACAGCACGATGCTAAGCCCATAATCCTTGAATATCTTCTTCATCTCAGACTTATCCCCGTAACTTAAAGTCTCAACGATATCGACGCTTATTGAGGCAGAAAGTCGCGTGAGAAGCCCGGGTAGACAAACGCGGCACTTACAGTTTTCGCATCCCGCTCCGAGACTCCACAAGCCCGCGCGACGTTGTACCAGGTAGACTCAACTTGCCGCTGCATATCGGAAATTATTTTCTCGCCTTCTTCACGCGACAGCAGAAATCTTGCGCATTGAGATAATAAGTTCGACTTGTTTGCAAAACGCCCTTGGTCACCGCATTCCATGGCGAGATCCCGCACGTCCTGTGACACCACCGGAGATGGCGTGAGATCGTACGCGGGTGAAAGCTTCCACTCACGATCCATTGCGATCATGGAATGATTCCGCGGATGATCGTCCAGGTTTGATATCAGTGCGTTAAAACACATTCGTCGAAACAGCTCGGCGGAATCCTTCTTGGGCTCGGTGGTTACTCTGCGCAGTTCCTCCGCGAGAATAACGTATGACCAGCGATCTCGTGCGTAGACTAAGTCCTCTGCTCGCAGCATCGTCAAGCCGCTAATCATCCGGGCCCTGATATATCCACGACTTGTCCTTTCCCTGTCAAATCGCTGCACGAGAAGAACGTCCTTACCGGCAATCGTCTCTATGCGGCTTCGCGCGGCGTTGACACCACACTGCCGAGCGAGCTCAAGCATTGCAAACTCTACACGCGGATTATTCCAGCGATCATCAGGACGTCCGAATTTGGCGACCCATAAACCTACGTCGTCTTCCACAACCGCTTTGGGTCTCGCGCCACCCATCGATGTCCCGATCAACATCAAGTCTTGCACTTGAGCCAGGTCATCATCATGCCCCTCAAGATCATCTCGAATCAAAGCTTCCGCAAGGCTCTGAAGTTTTTCCAAATCAATCGTTTTGTTGAACTTCTTCTTCGGCGCAGGAGGTTCTATGTTCAATCCAAAACTCAACGCGCCGGATCTATCATCCGGCGATTCCAGCAAATAACTAAGCTCATCCAGACGCGTCTTCCCCGTGTGCTTTTCGATGACCCGCCGCCCCCAATAGTCGGGGCCGGCATCACGAATGGCACCAAAGATGCCACCAAGACGCACCGTCTCATAAACATCCGATCCCAGCTTCAATTCAATAGGATCAACTTCAACAGCATCCTCACGCGCCAAATATCTCCGCCCATACACGAACCGCCCCAGAGCATTCCCGCGCCGATCCGCAGCCATTACAAACTTCCCCGCCGTGACGCTGTGCGTCTCTCTCGGAAGCGTGATGTACACAAAGCACTCCGACGTGCCCCCCTTAGAAGTCATCGTCAATAACCCGCGCCTTCCTCACCCTGGTCCGTCCCACACCAACCTCCAGCGCAAAAGCCGCCTCATCCGCTGCCGGATCAGCAACCTCATCCAACGCCTCCAGCCTTCCATACAGCCACAGCAGCGCCGCATAAACGACCATCCCCGTCGCCGGCTTCCCCCTCTCCGCCTCCATCACCGCCCGCGGCCCAGTCCCAATCCGCTCTGCCACCTGCTCAATAGTGAACTTGCGCCGAATCCTCGCCACACGCAAATTCTCGCCCAACCTCTTGAGCGACTTCTCAACCTCATACGGAGGCGCCTCAATCAATCTGTTTTTTCGAGCCATCTGCTTTTTAAAGCATCCAAATAGGAATAATATGCGTTTTAAAGCATATCACACTGGCTCGATAAAAAGCTCGAACTGCGGTTTAAAGCATCTACTGGCAGCATACATGCTTTAAATCGCACTTGACGGACTGAAGTACGGGCGATGCGCGGGACGAGAGAGAGAGAGAGAGAGAGAGAGAGAGAGAGAGAGAGAGAGAGAGAGAGTGAGTGAAGCACCAGCAGATGTCACGCACGCTCACGCCGGAATGCACTCGACAACCTTGACAAACAAAAGAGCCTCGGTCCGCTTTACGCGGCCAAGGCTCTTTGCGAATGAGCCAAACTTCTCCAGGTTATGCAGAGTCCGTGTGGCGGGCTCTTAGTCCGGACGACGGTTTAATAATTGTCGTCGTAGGGGACCACGTAGGCTTTGCCCTGGAAGAGCATTGTATGACTGCCGGAGTGCGGGCTCGGATAGCCGACGAAGCCGTGGTAGGCGCCGTAGCCGAGGCCATGGATGACGCCGTATGCAGCTCCTCCGACGGCGCCGACGGCACCACCGGTGGGGGCAGCAGCAATGAGCTCGTACACGCCGTCTTCTTTGCCCAGATTGCGTGCGACCATCTTAGTTCCGCCGATGGAGCCCTTGATGGCATCTTGGAAGGACGCCGTGGGGACATCCCAGGCGATCGCGGAAATGGCGCTGACGACACGAACCGGGAAATACCACAGTTCGTATACGACGCGCGCCGATTCCGGACGCTCCGGATAGGCGAAGCTTGGGATGGACAGCCCGGCAGCAAGGGCAGTCGCAGCAAGCATTGTGGACAGCAGTTTTTTCATTTCATTCTTTCCTTGTTTCTAGGGAAGCGCTAAGGCTCCGCGTAAAAGACAGTCTTATTTCTCTTCCATGGTGATGTAGGACCAGCGGCTGAAAGGCTTATTCCAACCGGTCTTGAATCCATGCCACCAACCATGGTGAACACCATAAGCGCTGCCCAATACCAAACCGGTGCTTCCACCAATCGGTACGGCGGCGGCGACTTGAGCTTCACCTTTCTCGTCGCCGAACTTGCCGGCAACGTGCTTGGTTCCTTTCAAGAACCAGTGATAACCATTGTCAATCGGACCACTGACGGCACCAGTTACGACACCACCAGTAAGAGCGCCAGCCAGACGAAACGGCGATTGCAGAACCCACATCACCGGCTTCGCTTCATAGTCGATTGCCAGTGCCGGAGCGACCGCAGAGCCCATCAGTGCGACTGCGCACAGAACACGACCTAGAGTTTTGTTCATCATTTCCTTTTCCCAGTCTTTCTAGTTTCTGCTCGGGTTTGGCTCATGCCAAGCAGTTACGTAGTAACTATTTTTCCTCGGACACTATATACGATTCAGTGCTGAACGGTTTATCCCAACCGACAGAATATGCATGCCTTCCACCCTGGATTGCTCCGGTAGGAATGCCCCATACCATGCCGAACGGAATGCCGATCAGCGCTCCCACCACCACCTGCTCGAATCCCTTTTCATCACCGAATGCTTCGGCCAGTGCATGAGTCGCTCTCTTCGGCGAACGATAAAGGGAACCAAGTACTGCCCCTTCGGGCACGTCAATCACCAGCGCAGTCGTACTGCCCACAAAACTGGCTGCATCATTAGCCATCACTGGCAATGTGCCACCACAAGCAATTGCAACTGCAGCAAGCGAAATCAAGAGTTTGTTTTTCATTTAGTCTCCACCATTTTGGGAAGGCAGGGCGGTCTTAGCAACCAACACCTGCATTCCCTGAACGGAGTTATTTTAGTCGCAAACTAGTCTTCTTTAAAGGTGAAAGCTTCCTTCGAGAAGGGCTTCTCGTAACCGGTTTTCATACCATGCCAACCGCCGTCGAACGAGCCGTAAGCGGCACCACCGACAATACCGAACGGTCCGGCAAGCATTGCGCCGAATACACGTTGATATGTGCCGTCTTTGTTGCCAAGTCTTTCAGCTGCCCACTCGGTGGACATTTGAGCACCCTTGACACCATCTTTGACCATTCCTTCCGGAACACCAACTACGGTGCCAACGCCGGATCCTGCTACCCGAACCGGGAACAGCACGATCGATTTGAAGGTGTCGTCGTCCGCATAGGACGGGAGCACCAAGCTGCCTACCATGGCCAGGGCAAGCATCAAAGAGGACGCTAACTTATTACGCATAGAATCTCCACTAAGCAATCGTCTCTACTAAATCCCGGACCAAGCTCAGCCACAGGACACTCTCATTGTACCGATTTTCTCCCTTTGGTCTATATTTAATCCTGTTGACAAATGGTGACTAATCATCCCCAAAACGCAGGCTACGAGCGGCTCTTCAGACTCGATGTCACTCGAAAAAGATTTGTGCAGTTAGCAAATTTTCTTGCCAAGACCACAAAAGAAGATATGTGGTGGCAATATGATGCCACGATTTTCTCCAATAAAAAACCGCGGAGATGTTGTCAACTCCGCGGTTGTCAGTGATTCCGGCCGCTTTACTTCTTAGCAGCCATTTTCTTTTGCGCGGCCTTTTGTTTCATTTCGGCGAGCTGCTGCTCGTCGTACAAATGAAACTCCTGATTCGTGGAAACGTGATTCCAGGCTGATGGCAGGTCACGCATGCTAATGCCGGATTTTCCATCGATGTTTGCATCGGGATAACCGTTGAGCACCATAATGCGATTCACTTCTCGGAAAATTGCATCTTTATCCGTCGCTTCACCGGTGAGCTGCGCGCGTTCGCGCAACGACGCAGAAGCTATGTCCCACAAGACTTTGCCCTTTTCCAACTTGGTCGCTTTGGGCAGATCATCCATCGGATCTTTTTCGACTTCAGCAGGTTTATCCGTCGCTTGGTCGCCAGGTTTACCAGCAGGTTTATCTGTCGTCTGCGTAGTTTGATCGGTGGCCAGCCCAGCTTGTTCTGCCCTGTGGGTTTCGGCTACAGCAGACGTTTGCGAATCGGCACTTTGCTGAGTGGTATCACCAGGTTTCGGCGTGGTGCTATCAGCAGTCGCCACTTGCGTCTCAGTTGATGCGCGCTGAACCTCAGGCGCGGCCTTATTATCAGCATAAGATGCCACCAGTTGATCCGGCTGCATTCCAACCGATTTCGCAATGCTGTCTTTAGTCAACCAATAATTCGGCTCATCTTCGGTGACGCCGCCCTTGTCCACAGTGACTTTGTGCGTTCCGCGCAATCTCACGCCGGCATCGCCGTCCCAATTCTTCAGCAGATTCTCTACAAACTGCTTGTTCTCGGGATTATAGGCGCCACCAAGGTCGTCCATCGATTCGCGCGTTTTGTAATGTTCCAAATAACGATTCAAATCGCCTTTGTCGATCTTGCCGTCATGCCCACCACCAGGGGTTCTATCGAGCGCTTCGAACAATGTGTGGTGTTCGTTGCCATCCTTCGATCCCATCAATCCTTTTGCCAGAACTGAGTTCTCATCTCGCTCTTTCGCCAGTCGCACGTCTTCCTGGCGCTTCGCTTCGACGCGATCCATGTGCTTGGTCAAGTCAGCTTTTGAGACGCCGTCCTGATCCCAAAGTCCGAGGAATCCGTCGTTGCTTTCTTTCTTCAGCGAATCGAACTGCTTTTGCAAACTGTCCGACATGGCCACATCCATCGCGTCGGCGCTTTTGCGGTCTTTGACCAGGTCCAGATCCCAGTTCTTTATATTGCCTTCGCGCGCGACTTTGTCGTGCTTCTCCGCACCCCAGGCGACGGCGAGTTCCGGAAGCACCTTGTCCTTATCGAGCTTGGCGGTCACCTTGTCCCAGTAGGCTTTCGCCTCCTCCTCAGTGTGCCCCTCTTTCTTGAACTTCTCGTAGTCTTCCTTCAACGCCCCGTAGGCAGCCTTGGCGCCCTCGTGCGCGTTCTTTTCCTCGACCTTCTTAACTGTTTCGTCAGCTCTATCGTCAGGCATTATTCGAAGCCCCCCGGGTCCTTCGCGACTGATCCACAACGCATTTATACCCGCGGCGGCGGGTTTTTGGGCATAGTAACCCAAAACCGGCGCCAAGGAAATACAGGGTTCAGTGGTGTAAATCCCAGGGTGTCTGAAAAAGGGGAATGCAAATCGGACCCGGTTATGCCGGCGAGACGCCATCGCTCCACGACGCTAGCGAAGCACTCGCTGCCGCCTCGTGTTTTGTAAGCAACGGTGAGCGCCGGCGTCTGGCCGGCTCTGCCTTAACTGCTATGCAGGTCCAGATGACCGGCGTGTTCTGTCCGATGCCAGGTCGAAGCCTGCTCACTGCACATGATGCGGAACAATGAAATGATCACGCACGGCACCCAGTGCGAAAAGATGTAGCCGTTGACTTCGAAGCTGTGGAAAAACGCAGCAATCCACGACATCTTAGGACGATACAAACGAATTGAGATCAACATATTGATCTGGCTGATCAACATAACAGTAATCGCGCTGATCAATAAGAAGCTCGGGTGAACCGTCTGTCCGGCAAGATACTGCGACAGCTCGACGAAGCTCTCTATAAATACGATGGCCGGAACTGAGAAGAAAACCGTAAACGCCGCAGTGTCAACGCGCTCGGTGAGCGACAAACGGCGGGGAGAGTTGAGCGGAACGATGTAGTCCAGGTAACGGCGAATGCTGCCCTCCGCCCAACGGCAACGCTGGCGGATCAAGGACTTCAACGTAGTTACGCCTTCTTCCCAAACAAATGCTTCCGGACAGAAGCGCACATCCCAGTTCGAAACCAGCAGGCGCATCGTCAGATCCAGGTCGTCGGTAATAGCTTTGTTATTCCATCCGCCGACATCGATCAACGCAGTACGCTTGATGAGCTCGCCATTTCCGCGCAGTTCGACTGCACCGCCAATCAGATCGCGACCCATCTGGAAGTAAGTATCCAGCGCATATTCAGACGCCTGACAGTTCGGCAGGAATCCGGTTTGATGCTCGTAAATTCTCTTCTGCGCTTGAATCGCACCGATGCCTTCCGGCTCCAGCACTGGCAGAACCTTCTTGAAAAAGTCCGGCGCGACATACGCGTCAGCATCGAACACAGCCACAACTTCGCCTTTAGACAACGCCAACGCTTCGTTCAACGCCGCCGACTTACCCGGGCAACTGCCGTTTTTCCGATGCACGCGCAACCGCGGAAACTCGGATTTCAATCCTTCAAGAATCTGCGGCATCTCATCGGTTGAACCGTCGTCGATAACCCACAGCATGTAGTCGGGATAATCGATTTGAAACATCTTGCGCACGCAAGACTCAATCACGCGAGATTCATTCTTCGCCGAAATAAATATGTCTACCGACGGCTGCCAGGTTTGACCGGGCTCATGAGTTGTTCCGTCATTGGGAATCGGTGCGCGCCGCGATGTGCCCCGCTTGCGCCAGCGGCTTTGAGCCAGCAAAAGCCAGACGGAGTGCGTGATCATGACGATGATGATCAACAGCAGTAAGAAAAGCAACTCCGGACCCGGCACGAGGTAATCAAGAGCCTTGAGGAAGATACAGGCTCCAATTGTCAGCCCGATGAGTAAAAGGCGGTTTCGCATTTAGTTGTTTTGTGAAATAAATCAGTGACCCCACACAACAGTTTATAGGAAAGCTGAGCTTATTGCCGCATTTCTATACACTTTATCTAATGAATTAGCGGACTGTTCCGGGAACAAAGACTTCTAATACGCGATCACACGCGACGCATAGTCGTGCACGATTTGCGCCACGCGGTGCGCGCCATCAAGTTGCGCGGCAAGCCGAGCCAATCTCATCGCATTCGCTTCATACGTGCGACTTTGCAAGTGATGCTGAATCCGCGCGGCAAGCGCTTCTCCAGTCAATTCCGGATAAGTGATCTGTGTCGACACACCAAGCTCAACCATGCGCGCGGCGTTGCACTCTTGCTCGATCTGCTTGTAATCCGGCACCAGCAGTGATGGCTTACCCAGACTCAACAGTTCCATAGCTGTCGAATGACCGGCTTGCGTCACCACGAGATCTGCAGCCTTGTAGTACCTTTCGGGATTTTCCGTAAATTCCAGCAATCGCAAGTTCGGCGGCGTTGTTACTTTCGGAAAGTTTGCGAACACTTCGAACTGCACATGCGGCAAGCGATATGCGACTTCGATCATCGCTTCGAACAGCGGCAAGCGATACTGGTGCCCGCCCAGAGTGCCGACAACGTAAGGGCCAACACCCGGCCGCGGATACGGATGAACATCGGTTTCGCGCCATGCAGTAACCGGTCCAACCATGTGCTGCAACTTTTTCACATGAGGCCGGTGACTGAGAACCGGCAAGCAAACCGTGTTTGGCGGCGGAAAATCGGCGATTACAATCGCATCCAATTTCTCAAACACCTGCCGCACAGCGAATTCCACGCTTGGCTCCGCTGCGCCGCTCAAGATCGCTTCTTGAATCGCTTTTGGCGCATCCGCGAAACGCTTGGATCTGGACGCGCGAACACGCTCGAGCTGTTTGTAGTTCCGCCGTTGAAAGAAATGATCAAACTGCGTTTGATTAGTCATATAGATCGCAGGCAGGCCCAGTTTCGACGCAGCGAAAATAGAACCGGCACGGCAATCGGACAAAACGCAGGTGATGCCGAATTGTTGCAAGATCCGCAGCTCATCACGAGTCTGGCGATTAATCGTCAGCGGCCAGGTTGAATTCTTGATGATCGTGTTCGATATATCAAATGATCCGTCTTCACCGAAAAACTTCACTTCCGGACCGACTTCAATCGTGCGATAACCCGCACGCTGCAACCGTTCTAACACATAACCGTAACTGCCCATGAGCACGCATTCCGGATCGAAATGCCGCGCCACCGCCAGTGCTCGACTGGAATGGCCGTAGCCTTCGCCATTCACGGAAATGTACACGCGATACGGCGAGCGGCTTGCGCGCCTGAATCTGGGCATCGCCAGCGGTGTCAGTCGTGCAATAGAAGTGTCGTCAGAATACATCGCCGTTCGCTTTACGATCTCGATGGTCTGCGATGAGGTGGTAGATCCCACCTATCATTGTAGGCACGCCGATCAACAAAAGGGTCGTCGAAACGCCGCCCGGTAAATTATCTGCGGAGATGCCGGCAAGCACTACCGGAATCGTTGACGCTGCCGACATAGCTGTGTTTTGCGCGCCGAACACTTTGCCTCTCAGGTCTTCCGGAACCGCGGCTTGCAGCGCCGCCTGCGTCGGGACAGCCACCATAGCACAGGACGCTCCGACAAACATGGAGAGGAGTAAAGGTATAGACATAGCCGTGCCGTGCCAGACGATGGGCTTGAAACCAAGCGCCGGCAGCAAATCTATTGAAATGAAGTTGAGGCTGCCAAGCAGGCACATAAAAAATCCGAGCAACGTGAACCCGGTATATGCAAGTGAGGTGTGACTGTATTTATGTCCCCAATGCCCGACAGCCAGATTGCCGATTGCCATGCCCGCTCCGGCCGCGGCGACGATGTAGCCGAATTGAAATGGCGCGATGCGCAAAACCTGCTGAGCAAGCCCGACGGCGATAATGTTAAGTGTGATAATCGTGCTGAACAGCAGCGTAATTTTGAGAATCGCCCGAAACACGACGCGATTGCTCGATATATATAGTAAGCCGAACCGCAATTCCTCCCACCAGGGGTCGCGCTCGCCAGAGATCGGCTTGTTGTCCTTGACGAACATGAGCAGAAATGACGCGATCAAGAACGATGCGGCAACTGCCCAGTGCGCTTGACGCAATCCAAACTGCGAAATGATGGGCTCGCCAACGGCAAAGCCGAATCCCAGGGCGATCATCATCGTGGTGAAGAACAGCGAGTTCGCGCTATAGAGATCCTCCTTCTTCACCAGCCTGGGTATAGCCGACGTTTCCGCCGGCCCGAAAAACTGCGAGCCGATTGAGATCAGAAAGGCAAGCGTGTAGGCAGCGACGGGCGATTTCGCCACCCAGGGCAATGCCACCAGCGCCACACAGACGCCGCGCGCGATGTTCGAAATGACCAGCACTGCACGATTCGACCAGCGATCGACATAGACACCCGCGAGCGGACTGAGCACGATTGCGGGAATGGTGAATGCTACGTACAACAAACTCGTTAGCTGCGCCGCGCCGGAACCCTCGCCGCGAGCCGCCTGCTGAGCGGTTAGTATGGCCACGAATAACACAAAGACCGCGCGATCCGCGAGCTGCGAAAAAATCTGCGCGATCCACAACGACATGAACTGCCCGTTGCGGATCAAGGAACCGTAGCCGGAGCGGAACTTTGGTTGCGAGGCAATCTGCTCTTCGACTTTTTGATTCACGTTGTTTCGGGTACCGACTGTCGTTTCACTATACCTCAGATCACTTCAGCAGGAAGCTCTTCGAGGATTTCGGCATCAGCCGTGACCACACCGGCAACACCGCGTTTGCTGCTGCGGAAGAATTCAACGACTTCTTTCACCTCCGGAAAGGGCTCGATCTCTTCTTCGATCCGCGCCAGCGCCTGCGAGACGTTCAACCCGGAGCGATAAATCATGCGATAGGCTTCTTTTACCGCGGAGCGTCCAGCTTGATTGATGCCCTGGCGACGCATGCCCACAGCGTTTACGCCGCGCACCATGGCCGGTCGACCGTCACAAGTTGTGAACGGCGGAAGATCAAGCCGTGTGCCCGTCATGCCGCTAAGCATCGACATTCGCCCGACTCGAACGAACTGGTGAAAGATGCACATTCCGGACATCACGGTGAAATCGCCGATGCTCACGTAACCGGCCATCATCACTGAATTAGCCATGATCACGCCTTTGCCAATCTGCGAATTGTGCGCGATGTGCACGTAATTCATCAGAAAGCAATCGTCGCCGACCGTGGTGAATCCTTCTTTTGTAGCGCGGTGAATGGTGACATATTCGCGAATGACCACACGATCGCCCATGATGACGCCGGTGGGTTCGCCCTTGTAGCTTCGATCTTGCGGTTCCAATCCAATAGATGCGCCGGCAAAAATTTGGCAATCACTTCCGATAGTTGTATGACCATCGATTACCGCATGCGCGCCAATCTTGGTCCCCGAGCCGATTTTGACGTTGGAACCAATGACCGCGTAAGGACCAATCTCCGCATTCGCGTCGATTATTGCGCCATCACCGATGATGGCAGTCTTGTGTATAGACATTCGAACGTAACTCCCATTTTGTAGGGGCGATGCCGTGCGTCGCCCGTACAGCATTAACGTGCAGCGGCCATTTCAGCGCCTTCGCTTTCCTTCACCAGCGCAAATGAAATTTCGCCTTCGGCCGCCAACTTGTCACCAACGCGCGCCGTGGCCTTCACCCGGCCTACCGGTCCGCGCATCTTAACCAGCTCCACTTCGAGTTCCAGCTTATCGCCGGGCACGACCATCGTTCTGAACTTGAACGCGTCAACGCCGGTGAGCACGCCGAGAATGCCCTTGTACTCAGGCTTTACCAGAATGGCGATGCAAGCCAGTTGCGCCAGCGCCTCTATCATCAGAACGCCGGGCATGATTGGCTTATGCGGAAAGTGTCCCTGAAAGAACGGCTCATTAGCCGTCATGTTCTTGTAGCCGATTGCCTTGACGCCGGGATCGACATAGGTCACGCGGTCCACCAGCAAAAACGGATAGCGGTGCGGCAACAACTCTTTGATCTGAACGATGTCCAGACCGTTGGTGTAATCAGCCATTCGATCTAACCTCTAATCTCAAAACGAAGGCTAACAGTATACCCTAGGCCCGAGTATATATTCGGTTAATACAAAAGCACGAAACAGCCTTTACTATGGGCGCGGGATCCTCGTCGTCGTTTACATAGCGGGGTTTTTATGACACCTCCGACCCAAACTAGTTTGTTCCGCCCCGCCTCGGATAGCGCCACCCGTGACGCTTCCGCCTTGTCAGCCAGCCGCGCGAAAGATTCGCTGATTAAGGAGATGGACCTGGAAAAGATCGCTCAAGGCGTTCGGCTCATACTCGAAGGCATTGGTGAAGATGTTAATCGCGAGGGATTATTGGAAACGCCCTCGCGTGTCGCGCGCATGTACAGCGAGCTGTGCTACGGCATCGGGCGCAATCCCTCCCAGGAGATTACGTGCATCTTCTCGGAGCAAACCGACGAGCTGGTGCTCGTGCGTGATATCGCTTTTGCCAGTATTTGTGAGCATCACCTGGTTCCCTTCATTGGTGTGGCACACGTCGGATACATACCAAACGAAGGACGAATCACCGGACTGTCCAAGCTCGCGCGCGTGGTGGAGCTGACCTCCAAACGCCCGCAAGTGCAAGAAAGAATGACTACGCAAATCGCTGATGCTTTGATGCAACAGCTAGATCCTTGCGGCGTGGCAGTTGTGCTGGAAGCCGAGCACCTTTGCATGTCGATTCGGGGAATCAAAAAGCCGGGCAGTAAAACAGTGACGTCAGCCGTCCGCGGCGTGTTTCAAAGTAACCAGGCGTCCAGAGCCGAAGTAATGTCGCTCATTCGCAGGGCGTAAAAACGAATGGGCGACGGAGACTACCCCGCACTTCTCAATCGCAGAACGTTCCTTCTTGGAATGGCGGGGCTAGCCTGCAGCACCATCACATTGCCCTTGCGCAGCGATGCCGCTGTTGGAATTTTTCAACCGTTTAAATTCGCTTTCATCACCGATGTGCATTTGACAAACGGCCGGGCCGACAGCAATGAATTGCTGTTTCGAGAAAGCCAGCTCTTTTTGCAGGATGTAGTGAAACAACTCAACGACGAGGAAGATTTGGCATTCACCATATTTGGTGGCGACCAGGTGCAAGGAGTCGGAAGGGAAGAAGCGAATTGGAATACTTTCCTCGATGTATGCCAGGGTCTTTCCAGCACAGTGGGATCCGAAGCTTGGAATTCACGTGACTTGAAGTCGCGGC
>JADMIO011367045.1_pt1 | contig 71737 bp, 71 predicted proteins | sample 8958161 | NCBI WGS metagenome assembly JADMIO01 (sample SAMN16585339, study PRJNA669376) | soil metagenome | isolation source: Crop rotation soil | place: USA: Cullars Rotation, Alabama | collected 2011 | reverse complement strand
CGCGACAACTTGTCCACGTGGAATTCTAAGCTTAGGATCCCAATGTGCTGGAAAGATAGTTGATTGTCAGCAACTAATATCATATAATATACCATACTCGATCTTCTTACAAATATATTTACTAACTATTACAGAAGAGCCGTGGGGTGTATAAGAGGTAGGTTTTTGATACTTGAGGATATAACAATTAGACTAATCCCGTCATAGCTGTCAGGGTATCCATAGGTGTTGTATCGCTTTCTAAAACTGCTGCTTCTCTTATTCATATTTTTTATCAATTCTAGGCTGAATATGTACTATGCTAACTGGGTGTCACCATTGAAATGCTTTAATACGTATTCACAAATGATATTATGATGCAACTATCTTGCAGAGAGTCTGGATTAGAGTGCGATTATGTGGCAGAAGGAAAAACACGAGATGAAGTTTTGAAGCGTATATCTGAGCATGCTGTCGATTTTCATAATATGAGAGCAGAAGACATTTATGAAGAAAACATCTCTGCGGCGTTCTTATGCCAAGCCATAGTTAAAACTACATCTACAGATACTACGTAATATTCCAACATTATATGATGATTTAATGACACAATGGTATCTATAATGTCATAACATGCGCACCTTCTAGAGCCTTCACAGCCTTCACTGCTTACACTGGTGTTATTCCTGTATCTCACCAATGATAACCCGCGCACAGTAGAGCCTTCACTGCTTACACTACCTTCACTTTAACAGATAATATCTTAGACCGTAAAGGCTGGTAAAGGCTGGAAAATGCATTAATCTGAAATTATCCCTTCGTTATTATATAAGAAGCATCTGCACAGTGGATATATTGACTATTCACCCCCTTCCCCCGTCAAATTCACCAGAAAAGAGATCAGAGATACTATATGGAGTAGATAATGCAGTAGGGAGAGGTGTATATTTTATGTCTAATGTAAAGAAGCGAATGGATATTTATTTTGATCATAGAGCTCCCTCTATAGTAGTAGAAGTACCAGAATATACAAATGGCTATATCGATATAAGAAAAAGGGGTGGCAAAATAAGAGCTTTTACTGAAATTACAAAGGATAACGTCAATCACTGTAAGGAGCTGATCAAATTAGTAGATGAATTGCGCCATTTAAGTGGGGTTAGAGGGGGATTAGCTGTTAGCGAAACAGAGTATATGGCTACTACTGTCTTAGAAGAAGCAAAGCCACTCACACAGGTCATATACAGCAGTGTTAAAGAAGTTGTAGAACAAGGACAATACATATTTGACACATTATGGAATACCGCAATACCAGCCGAACAAAAGATAAAAGAAATAGAAGAAGGACTAGAGCCTATCAGAACTAGAATTTTAGAAAGCCAAGATCAAATTATAGAACAAATACGAAATCTAAACAATAGATCTAACAACTTATCGATTTGCTCCAATTTAGCTGGAATGGAGATGAGTTATAGCCTTTTCTTTGACACATATAGAAATATTGTTAATAAGTTTCGAAAAGAAGAGAAAAAAGAAGGGGAGTTCAATAGACTAAGATGGATTACCAACGTAGATAAAGACAGTATCAAGTTAGTCAAATTGTTTCTTGAAGCAGGATTTCAAATAAAGCACTTAAAAAATATGCTGCCAATAAATTTTGGTGTATCAGATAAAGAAGTGGCCATTAGAATTGAAAAGTTCGAACAAGATAAAATGAGTCACAGCTTTTTAATTAGTAGTGAACCCTTGTATGTAAGTCACTTCAATTCTTTGTTTGAAGAGGTATGGAAAAATGGAATTGACGCAAAAGAGAGAATTAAAGATATTGAAGCAGGAGTTGACAGTGCTAATATCGAAATTATCCAGAGTCCAAAAGAAGCAATAAAACGTGCATGGAGTTATGTTAAGATGTCAAGAAGCGATGTATCGGTGGTGTTTCCAACAGCAAACGCATTTAGACGTCAAAAAGACATGGGTTTATTACAGCTATTAAGGGAAGCAACCGAACAACGCGGGGTGAAAATTAGGATACTTGTCCCTGCTAGTGAACAAATTAGGCATGTAATAAGTGAAGCTATGACCGTTTGCCCTTTGGTGGATTTTAGAATTGCTGAAGGAAATTTACAGACTCAGATAACTCTAGTTTTGATCGATAAAAAAATTTGCATGATTGTAGAATTAAAAGATGATACAAGAGACAGTTCATATGCTGCTGCAGGATTATCTACATATTCTGATAGCAAGTCGATTGTTTTATCATATGTTTCTATCTTTGAGACGCTGTGGAAGCAAAATGAGCTATATGAAAAATTAAAAATACATGATAAAATGCAAAGAGAATTTATTGATGTAGCAGCACATGAATTACGTACTCCTATACAACCTATACTTGGACTAGCCCAAGTCCTACAATCCGCAATGAAAAATGATAATAATGTTAGTAACGTACATTATCAAGAATTATTAGATCCAATTGTTAGAAACGCCAAACGGTTGCAACAACTTGCAGAAGATATTTTAGATGTTACAAAAATTGAAAGTGAATCATTACAATTAAAAAAGGAGCTACTGAATGTAAATGAGGTTATATTAGCTGTCCTTGCCGACCATGGAAGCGACATAAAAAAAATGTCTACTAGTAATAACAATGCCAAAATTGCTCTCAATTCTAAAGACGATGTTTTTGTAATGGCTGATAGATCAAGGTTATTTCAGGTTTTTGCGAATTTATTAAATAATGCTATTAAATTTACAGACGAAGGCAGCATAACTATTACTGTACAAAAAACACGTGATGTAAATGAAGAAGCCATAGTTAGTGTAAAAGACACAGGTACAGGCATAGATACAGAGATACTTCCTAGGCTTTTTTCAAGGTTTACGTCTAAATCGCAAACATCTGGCACTGGCCTGGGCCTGTTTATATCAAAAGGTATCATAGAAGCTCATGGGGGTAGAATGTGGGCTGAGAATAATGCAGATGGCAAAGGTGCTACATTTGCATTTACCTTACCAATCGTGAAGAAATAGTAGATTTAAACCACGTCATTATCAAGGACGCTTCTAAAATAAGCTAAATCAAATTCATTAAAGGCGACCGTGCAGTACTGCATGGAATGGCTTTGCAAGTCAGTCATCGTTATCTTTATCCTTATTATCAATATTATCCTTATTCTTACTATTATTCTCAGTACAGACCTCAACAGAAGGAAACGAATTAGAGGAGCTGATATCTAAATTCCTATCTATGATGCATGAATTTTCTGGTAGAGAAAATGAAAATGTAGCGCCCTTACCATCTGTATTGTTTTGGGCCCATATTCTACCCCCATGAGCTTCAATAATGCTTTTGGATATGAATAATCCCAATCCAGTACCTCCTGCTTCAGATTTGGTGGCAAACTTCTCAAATAGTCTTGGAAATATTTGAGAATCAATCCCATTACCTGTGTCCTTCACACTTACTGTAATTTCACCGTCATCGTGGCTATTTTTATTCTTATTATTTTTATTATCCTTTTCTTTTTTTATTTGTGTTATAGTGATGGTAATGTTTCCATCCTCAGTAAACTTGATAGCATTATCTAATAGATTGTATATAACTTGGTTTATTCTTTCTTTATCTGCATGCACAAAAATATCTTGCTGCGGAATATATTGTAATTTTATTAAATTGTTTTCGATCTTAGAAAAGCCTTTGTTTGTCTTTACATCTGATATGACATCTGTTATTATAGAATTTAGATTAAAATGCTCCTTTTTCAGACCTAATGATTGGCTCTCAATTCTTGTTACATCCAATATATCTTCGGTGAGTCGCCGCAGTCTCTTTGCGTTTCTGCTAACTATATCCAATAATTTTGCTTGTTCTGGATCTTGTATATGAGAGCGAACTACGTCTGTCAAGCCAAGTATGGGTTGCATTGGGGTTCGCAACTCATGAGCAGCTATATTGATAAAGTCTCTTTGCATTTTATCATGTCTTTTTAACTGCTCGAATAAATCTGATTGTTTCCATAGGTTTTCAAATATAGCAACATAAGATAAGACACCAGCCTTACTAGTCGAATATGTAGTAAATCCAACTGCTTCGATAAATGTCGTTTTTGTATCATCTCTTAATTCCATAACCAATGAAGCTTTTCTGTCGACTACTAATATTGTAGCTTTTGTTTCTGACATTTGTACAATATATCTAACATCCATCAGATTATCTGGACAGCCTTCTTTTAACTGCTGTACATTTTGTTCGATCAAGCTGTTGGCAGGTACCAGGATTCTGACTCTAACATTTCGTTTCCTAGCTGCTACCTTTGCTAAAGGTATAGCCCCCATTTCATTTTGACGAATAAAAGCATTGACCGTAGGAAATATCCATAATACTTCTTCTTTTGCAGCCGTTACTATATTCAAGTATATTTTCTGTGCCTCATCAGAACTTGGAATGACTTCTATATCAGGAAAGTCAACTCCTGATTCAATATCTCTTATTCTATCTGTAGCATCAATCCCACTTCTCCATAGCTCTTGAAATAAAAAAGAATAGTGGCTAACGTAGGCAGGCTCGTTACTAAGTAAAAGGCTCTGAACCTTTTTACCTCCTTCCATCTTTTCTATAGTGGCTGCGATCTCTTTATCAGAAACTCCAAAGCTCATTGGTGATAGATTTTTAACATGTCGCACTTGCACTCCGGCATCCAAAAATTTCTTGACTAACTTGATATTGTTCATCTCTATATTGGTTACATATTTAATTCCTCTATGCTCTCCTTTCTTCTGTTTGTCTAATAATTTTTGCTTTATGTGGAAAAAATGTTCATAGCTATATAGTAAACCTCCAGGACTTATACAAGTTGATAACTCATTTGATTCGGAAGTTAGTCGACCTATCTCTTTGAGTACCTCGTTTTCATCTTCTACGATTCTTGTTTTATAATGAACTATACCTTGTTCTAATTCTCTTATTCTCTGATTTGCTGGAATCCCTTTTGTCCAAAGAGTCTCAAATATGTATTGCTGGTGCTCTATGATTTCTTTGACATTGCTATATATTATCTGCCATGCTACTTTTCTTTTCTCAAACAATACTATAGGAGCAAGAGATTCTAGTTCACTTACCATGAAATTTCCTTTTATTCCATCTAAATGTCGCAACTCAGCCACTATACTCATTAGCTCGTTGCAGTAAGGAATATTCTCATCTCTAATGTCGGTAAGATATCTTATGTGTACGCCTCTAGCCTTGGCAGCTGTAATGGAATTCTTTATCGATTCAATTTCAATAGCTAACTCAGGCCTCGTATAATTCATACAGCTATCAATCTTTTCGTTTGATTTCAAGAAGAATTGTAATTCTGCATTTAGAACATTTTCACGACCATAAAAAACCTCAGTTCTTTCTTTATTATTATTATTATTATTATGATTTGCATATTTTGAATGAGGAGATGATTTTCGTGCTGGCTTAGTCAAAAGCTGAGTCCGTCCACTCTTTACTAACAAAGTTATAGATATAAAAGAGAAGGAAAAATGTTCTACGATACAGACTTGTATGGAATGTGATTACGGCATATTTGTATATGCATATATATCAATATCTATATGTAAATATATATGTATATGATACTATCAGCTTAGCGGTAGACTAAACCCAAGTGTAGCTCCTCTTCTATTTCTACTGTTTTGGGCCCATATTCTACCACCGTGAGCTTCAACTATGGCTTTCGAGATGTATAATCCTAGCCCTGTACCAGCAGCACCATCCGATTTCGTAGCAAACTTTGTAAACAATTTAGGAAATATTTCAGGATGTATTCCTATACCTGTGTCTGTGACCGTAATTGTAGCTTCGCCCTTATCACTTTTATCTTCTTCTTTATTATGTCTTTGAATGGTGATGGTGATGTTACCTTCCTTAGTAAATTTCATAGCATTATTTAGCAGATTTGAAATAACCTGATATATCCTTATCCTATCCGCTTGTACAAATATATCCTCTTTAGGTTCAAATATTATTTTCACAGAATCATTATTACTGCCAGCTTTTGTTTGATTATTATTTATATCAATTATTACACTTCTTATTTTTTCATTTAAGCTAAATCGTTCCTTCTTTATGCCTAGTGATTGACTCTCAATCCTTGTTATGTCCAAGATATTCTCTGTTAGCCTTTGTAATCTTCTAGCATTTCCATTAATGATTTTCAATAATTCCTTATACTCCTCTATATTTCCTTTCTTAGATAAAAGGACATCTGATAATCCCAATATGGGCTGTATTGGAGTTCTTAATTCATGTGCTGCGACATCGATAAATTCCTTCTGCATTTTATCATGAATTTTCAATTTATCATATAGTTCTGTTTGCAACCATAGCGATTCAAATATTGAAACATATGACAATACTGTTGAATTGCTATTAGAGTAAGAGGCCAACCCTATTGCTTCATAGGTTGTCTTCTTCGTATCATCATTTAGTTCTACAGATAATGACAACTGTCTATCAACTATTAAAATTGAAACTCTTGTATGAGATCGAGGTTCAATAGTGCGAATTTGTATCTGTTGTTGTTGTTGTTGTTGTTGTTGTTGTTGTTGTTGTTGTTGTTGTTGTTGTTGTTGTTGTTGTTGCTGCTGCTGCTGCTGCTGCTGCTGCTGTCGTCTATTCATTTGACGTTTTCCGACTTCGCTTTTCCTTTCATTTTCCTTCATCTGTTCTATTATGGTATCTGTGGGTGTAAGAATCCTAACCCTTACACCTTGCTTTGCTATATCCTTCAATAGGGGCATCATACCTGAACGTTCTTGACGATGGAATGCATTCGCAGTAGAGAATAGACCTAGAACTTCTTCTTTTGCAGATTTTATCATTTCTAAACCGAGTTTTAGAACCTTTTCAGGCTCTTTGATCGTCTCAATAAAATCAGGCTTTATCCCCTCTTCAATTTCCTTAATCCTCTGCTCTGCGAGAATTGCGTTGCTCCAGAATGTATTGAATATGTGTTGTCCTTGCTTAACAACATCCTCTGCATTACTGTAAAATGATTGAGTTAGTAGCTGCTTTTCTCTCAGAGTATGAGTAGTCATGTACTCTGATTCGCTTACTGCAATTCCTCCGGTTAATCCATCTAAATGTCTAAGTTCAGTGACAATTTTCATAAGCTCTTTGCAATATTGAATATTGTCTTTTGTTATCTCAGTAATAAGTCTAATTTTACCACCTCTTTTTATAACATCAATGTAGTTATTTTTGTAAACATCATATCCCATAATAATCGACGGCCCATTTTTATCCCCGAATAAATCCATTGTCTTCCTTACATTTTGCATAAATTGTACTCCTCTGCCTACCACATCCTCTACCCCATAGAGCAATTCTGTTTTTTCTACTATGGTGTTCTTATCTGCAGCAATGGAAGTCAATTTCCTTTTATATATAAAAAGCAATCAATAATAAGGTTCTGAGTGATTGACTCGTCCTCTCTTTTCCAGCTGTTTAAATTATTATGCCTTCACTTGTTTTTTTTGGAATTCTGACGAATGAATTAACTGCCTTCCTTTCTTCCATAAGATTGTATCATATCCTACCCACAGCATAGCAAAACAAACTGATTGATTGATTGATTGATTAATTGATTGACTGATTGATTGATATCTAGTTATTTTAAACAGATTTTGTTATTATTTCATTTATTCTCTTCAATAGCTCTGCATTTTCTATCGGCTTTCTAATGAATTGATTGTGGTCTAGTATATCTCCATAATTTCCGCTGTACATTTCACCGGCAGTTAGAAAGCATACCTTAAGTTTGGGATCTATTCTTTTTATTTCTCTGTATAGCTCAAACCCATTCATCACAGGCATTTTAATGTCGAGTATGGCCAGATCATATAATCCCTTTCTAAAATTATCTAATGCCAAGAGAGCACTATCAAATACCTCAACTTCGAAGCCATATTCTTCTAATGCTAGCTTTAAGGTGAGATTAATATCAGATTCATCATCAACTACTAATATCTTCCTCCTTGGAGCGGCAGTTGTTGTTGTTCTCGCTGCTGCTGCCGTTGTTGCCCTTGTTGATATCGCTACAGGTGGCATCCTTGCTCTTTCTCTTCAGTATATTAACTAGAACAACAACTATTATAGTCTTTAGGCTAAAGTCCATGCATTCTATATATCCGTATTGTTGACGAATGTGGGTATGTTGTAGTTGTTGTTTAGTATTAGCTGCATTTTTTAGGATATTACAGCAGATCCTCAATAAATTGAGCAACTCATCTTGCTATCTGCGAAATAGCTAGCTTTAAGAGCAATGGTCACGTATAATTGATATAGTGGGGAAATGCTTGTATACTATTACAAGGCTAGTGGGATGAGAATGTTCTACGGTCAATGATAACAATATTTCTCCCAGTCATTCTTATAATACTCGTAGGTTAAAAAATGAAGGAAAAATAACCGCAACAGCAACAGCGGTAAACCCATTTAATACTGCTGCTACAGAAAGAACGAGAGACCCTTTTTACAAAATAATTCTTATCGTAGACGATGATACTGATACTACTTTTACCCTTAAATCGGGTTTAGAATCTAATAATAATAATGGCGAGAAGACCAAGTTTGAAGTGCATACTTACGATAACCCTTTAGTAGCATTATTAGATTTCAGACCTAACTTTTACGACTTGTTGCTAACAGATATCAATATGCCAACTATGAATGGCTTTGAATTAGCTGAAAAAATACTAGAATTAGATATCAATGTCAGAGTAGTTTTTATGTCTGCTGGAGAAGTAAACCATGAAGCTATAAGAGAACTGTATCCAAATAGAGTTATGGGCTTTTTTATCCAAAAGCCAGTTATGATGGATTATCTTTATAAAAAGTTATTGGCTGAATTAGAATAGATTGATTTATCGATTTATTGATTGATTTATTGTTATTCTCGAGCGAGGAATTCTGGTTATTGCAGAGTTGTACAGATGCGAAAAAGTCCAGCCTGAAATAACTGCCATCAATACAAATTAGTGAGATAGATAAATAAGATGGGTTGGAAACTAAAGTGAACTATTCTAGATATATAATATAGATAGGCAAATGAAATCTTATGTTATCGCGACTGCGTTAGAAAATGGAGTTATCTCCATAGTTATATTGTCCCTTCTGTTGCCATTCATATCCATGAGAGTATCATAAGGATCTCCCCATCTTTTTCATCACCAAATACATGAATCCCAAGAACATTTCTTCTTTTTCTTAATACATCACAGTTTTTATTATCATCAAAATTCATTAGAATAGGTGTAACAAGCTTTTCTTCTCTTTTATTTGAATCCAATACAAAATTAAACATATAATCCACACAACCTGCTTCATAGAGTTCTATTACGCTTTCAATCCATAGAATGACATAAAGATTTTGTTGAATAGGAGACAAACGGTTTGAAAGCTTGGGTTGATTTGTTTTTCAAAACATTTAGATGAGAGCACACTTTTTCATTGATTTCAGCTACAGGTTTGTAGGTAAAAATATTATTCAAGTTGATTTTGTCTAATCTATATATTAAATTAAGAATGGATTTTATAGAATCGGAACGCAATTCAGATGACTGTTCAAGAACCGATTTGGCATAATCTACTATTGCTATTATTTGGCCGCCATCATACTCTTGTATCTTTGTCAATAAAATCTTCACATACATTGCCTTTAATAGGTATTTTTCTTAGACATTACAGGGAAGGCAATTTCCGCAGCTAATCTAATCTAATCTAAGCTAAAGTAAACTAAAACTTCACCACGTGTTTCAGAAGGAAGGTGGACTCAAGAGGGAATGATCATTAATTAGCTCTCTGAAGAAGGAGCTGAAAACATTTTTCAAAACAAAAGAAAAAGTCACCAAAAAGAGAATGGTTGCCACTCATAGAATGAGAACAAAAGTAAAGATATTCGCATGGTGCCTCTACCCGACAAAGATTAGGTACTTTCAAATAGTAAACAGATGTAGTATAATTCTATATAGAAATCTATTTGCAAGCAACCTAGATAATATGATAAGGAAAAGATTCTACATTGAAGGCGATCATAAGAGTGACAGATGAAAACAACCAACAAGTTTAAGATCACTTGAATTTTATTAGGGATGCTACAATAAGCACTATCAAAAAAGATGATTCATTTTAAAGATTACTATTACTATTTGAAAAGCATTCGATGGATCCTCAACAATTCGCTAGCTGAAGTTACCATTCCATCATCCTCGACAATGATACTATCACCACAAGCTAAACGAAAACAAAAAGCTAAACATAGACACCTTGCTAAAGAAGAACAAATAATATCTGCGGCACCAGTTCCAGATTTAGAAATGTGGTCAGAATACAAAATCAATAGAATGGCAGAAGAATCCGGAATGGATTAATTAATAAACTGCCTCAAGATAATCTTTATTCCGCTAAGTTATTCAAAAAACTTCTTTAGTTGTCTGTTCTGAGTAGGTATCATATTTTGTTAGTTCTCTCACATTATTATTGAATATATTAGAAATCATCCATGAACGAGTGTTTCTGATTTGTTTGATCACTATTTAACAACTTGTTGTTTAGCTTGGTATATCTTATGATTATCTAAACTAATCTTATTCGTAAGTTGCTCATACATTTCAGTATGAAAGAGAAATAAAACAACATTCTGAGTCTATCTTATCCTGTCCTATCCTATCCTATCTCAGAACGCTTTTCATCACTAATTTTCTAAACTCACCATCAGAAGTATTCTTTTTTATTTCCATCAGCCTAAAGGCATCACCCCCTACCATATACCTTAAGTCTGGATTTTCTGACCTGATGGCCTTTAATATAGCCTCTGCTACTTTTTTTGGAGCAGAACCCATTTCAAACCTAGGTATAAATCCCGAAATCCTCTTTTGCGTTATTTCTGCGTATGGTGAGGTAGAATCATTTGTGCTTGCTACCATTTTTCCTACTCTTAAATTCTTATTAAAGTTAGTCTTGATTACACCAGGTTCTATAAGCACAACCTTTATACCAAATTGCTCTAACTCATATGCCATAGATTCAGATAGCCCTTCTAGCGCAAACTTTGAGCTGACATAAGCAGAGGTAATCGGAAATCCTATCATGCCGGCTACAGAGCTAATATTTACGATAGTGCCACTTCTCTGTTTTCTCATATAAGGTAGCACTTCTTGTATGACTCTCATAACACCAAATACATTTGTTTCAAATTGCTCTATGAATTCTTGAACAGAAATCTCTTCTAATGGACCTACTAATGCATATCCTGCATTATTAACTAGTACATCGATTCTTTCTTGTTCATGTATTATCTTGCCAATCGCTTCCTTAATGGATTTGTCGTTTGTTACATCAAGATGTACTGCTTCCAATGGGAGCTTTTCTTTCTGTTTTAAATCAATAATTGAATCGGATTTAGCAAGATTGCGCATTGTGGCGTATGTATAAAATCCATTTCTTGCTAAAAACAAAGAGGTTTCAAACCCGATACCAGAGGAGCTACCTGTAACTACTGCGACTGTCTTCTTATTTCCTCGACTCTTCATTTTAGTAAATTATCCTTGAAGTTCTTAATTAATTCTAAAGTGATTTTAGTCTGCCGTCTGCTTGAACGGAAAGTAAAAAGTAGATCCCTTACCACCAGCATTATTTTGGGCCCATATTCTACCTCCATGGGATTCAACTGGGATTCAACAATAGTGTTAGAAAAATATAACTATCCACCTCCTTTTTCTGATTTAGTAGAAAATTGTAAATAGCCTTGGCATTATTTCTGAAGGTATTCCAATACCTGTATATTTATTTTGACTTTCAAAAAAGAATCCAGTTAACTGTGTGGATTATCTTGGTATTAGGCGTAGTACTTTTATCAAGTCGTCTATTGCAATAGGCTTTTGAATAAAATACTTTTGGTCATCTTTAGGAAAGGCTTGTTCGTTGAATTCTTCATAATCTTGCAAATCACTTAATGCCGTCAGAAAACACACCCTGACTTTAGTGTCTATATTTCTAAGCTTTGCATACAATTCAAACCCATCCATATTTGGCATATTAATATCTAAAATTATCAAATCGTACATCCACTTTCTAAATTTCTCTAATGCCAAAACCGGATTGTTTAATGTGTCAGCCAAGATAAATCCGGAATACTCCAAACCGATTTTTAGAGCTAGAGTAATGTCAGGTTCATCGTCTACGATCAAAATTCTCACTTTTCTTTTCGATGAATCTGTTGGCTTGTTAGTTTGTGCTGGCATCATCATCTTGCAAGCAGAAATTGTTTGATCTCGTTGTTGCTCTCTATTAGAGTTTCTACAAGGTTAGCAAGTTCTTCACTTGAAAGTGTACTTGTTTCTTCGACAGAGTCAATTGCTTTAAGTTTCCAATAGTACGTCATCGAATTTTCAATCTTCTGCACGAAATTATGGATGATTTTACCAAGTGCAGTTAATGCATATTTTCCATGTTTTCTTTTTATTAAACCATTCTTCATTAACAGAGATAACCTTGAGTAATATTGCTTGCGTGTAAGTTTTATTTTGGTTATAAGGATCGCAGTATTGGGTTCCGAACAAGCGATAGTTTTGAAAATAACTAATGCTTTATCATCGGCAATTGCTTTCATAATATTGGCAACTAATTCCATCTTTTCTCAGTCTCGATAAAGTTCTATACTTATCGCTATAGTAATCTCTTATGTAACATCATTACATGGTAAGGTAACTTTGTTACGTCTTTTACGTTCGAAAGGCAGTTTTGTTGTTTTTGCCGGCTATACCTACAGGTTTCAAGCATCTCAAATCGGTTTACGGACAGCGGCTTCGCTTCTCTTTTCTTAGCGATCGTACTTGCTGTTAGACCTAAAATGAGTGAAAAAATATAATACTTTGTAAAAAAATATAATGCTTTGACAGGCTATCTATCTTTTTGTCAATTTATAGAAAATTAGTCTGTGCTAGTCAGGATAAAAAAACACTAGTGCATAGATCATTGTCAGTAACTACTGTTGCTACAATTACTATTAAAGTCGTTGTATATTTCAAAGGATTTAGTGTTCTTGTTCTTGTTCTCTATGGTTATATATCGACGAGTATGTTCCACCATAAATTATGTCTCTTATCATTTCAGATTTTAGAAAATCATGAGGGAATCCCAAATCTATTTTGCTTATTTCATTCAATCTTCGCAATTGTTCATCTGACAATTCTGATTCCAGACATGCTAAGTTATCCTTTATCTGAGACTCTTTCCTTGAGCCAATAATTGGTATTATGGGTTGTCGTGGTCGTTGTTGTCGTTGTTGTCTAATCCAGTTCAAGCCAACTTGTGCTGCACTGCATCCAATCTCACTTGCTATCCTGCTGACTTCTTCTGCAATTATTATATTTCTATCGGATAACAGGCTATTTATCATATCGGGTGACATAGATTTTAGCATATTCAATCTACTGCTGCCGCCTTCTACTACTTCTGCTGCTGCTGCTGCTGCTGCTGCTGCTGCTGACGATGATTCCTTAGCCGCCGATGATGAAGTTGATGAAGTTGATGACTCACTTCGTGGGTGGTGTTCTTGTTGCTGTTGTTGTCGTTGCTGCTGCTGCTGTAGCTGGTCTTTGTTTTTGTTATATTTGCCTGTAAGAATCCCATTTCCCAATGGTGACCATGCTGTTATTCCAATATCCAATGCACCAGCCATAGGCAACAATTCGCGTTCTGGGGTTCTTTCAATTAGGCTATATTCAATCTGTAACGCAGTAAACTCAGTCCACCCTTTGAGATCTGCAAGGGTATTGGCTTGTGACACTATCCAAGCTGGAGCGTCAGAGATACCTGCATAAAGAATTTTTCCCTCCTTTACCATATCGTCTAGAGCACGTATAGTCTCTTCAATAGGTGTAGTATGATCCCATGCATGAACCCAATACAAATCTATGTAATCTGTATTCAATCTCTCTAAGCTCGACTCTAAAGACTGCACCATACTTTTCCGATGATTTCCACCAGCATTAGGGTCGCCTCTTCTTGTATTGGATGTATACTTTGTAGCTAAAACAAATCTATTTCTATCAGATGCGATAAATTCGCCAATATATTTTTCGCTTGTACCTTCGGTATATTTGTTAGCAGTATCAATAAAATTACCACCGGCCTGTACATATGCATTAAAAATTTTACGAGATTCGTCTTTGGATGCACCCCATCCCCATTCTTGACCAAACGTCATGGCTCCAAGACATAGCTCTGAGACTTTTAACCCTGTTTTACCTAACAAATAATATTTCATCGTCATATACTCATAAAGTAATCGCATTAGCTGATAGTTAAACCATCTGAGTTTTATCAGTCATTTAGCACATCAAGGTCGGATTCGGCGTCTTCATTCCAATATTCATAAATCAAATACACCTTCTGCGTCAATATCTATTGCCTGCATTCTAATAATAATAATAATAATAACTTTGTTAACCAAATTCGTATGCCACAATTTATTGTAATACAGGTATTTTAAAATTAATTATCTGTTATTATCAATTTTGTGAATTTATCAAGAAAATTAAAGAATAAGGCAAGCTGAGATATTGCTGCTATAATGTCTAAAAGCAATAAAACACTCAATAGTACACAACGTGCTCTAGTATTTCAAGGAGGAGGTGCTCTAGGAGCATATGATGCGGGGGTCTTTCATGCGTTATATGACAATTTACCAAAGAAGGACACACCTAATGGAACTGGATTATTCGATATTATCGCAGGAACTTCTAGCGGTGCGATGAATGGAGCCATACTGGTTAGTCACGTTATGGAAAATCGAACTTGGCAAGGAAGCGTAGATAAGCTCAATGCTTTTTGGAAGTATGTATCAACTGATCCAGATTTAAGATACTGGTATCCATATAATCCTAACAACAAAGATTGGGTTTCGCAATGGGATATTCAAAAAGACATGTATCCGAATGTAGCGGATGGGGAAACCGCTCGAAGATACTATTCCGCAAAGCAATTTCTATGTTCTGGAGTTCCACATGTGTATTTACCTCAATTTTCTACACCATGTTTACCATTTAACGGATCTCCACGGGTAGATGACAGGTTCTTTGATAACTTTATTCCACCGAACAACACATGGTATGTCTACAGTAATCAACCATTAAGAGAAAGCTTGGAGAGATTTGCAAAGTTTCCTATCGCCACAAGTTTTGATCGAAATGAGCCCAGGCTTTTATTGGTTAGTGTAGATGTACAAGAATCAGCAGCTGTAACATTTGATAGCTATCCAAAAGACGAACAAGGCACAGTAAGAGAATCTGGGTACGGTGATTTTGTTATACCACGTGATAATGATACCAAGAAAGGTCAGTATGAATATACAGTAATCTACCCTGACGGTATAACATTAGATTACGCCATGGCAAGCGGTTCATTACCGATTAACTATGATTATGCAAAGATACCTGACGTTAGTAAATTAAAAACATTGGATAACGACGGTAAAGCTATTTTTGACAGAGTTCCACGTTATTTCTGGGACGGCGGGATCTTGAGTAATACCCCACTACGAGAACTAATACAATCACATAAAGATTATTGGTTTGGAGTAAGAGGCAAAGAACAAGATGATGCGCCAGTTCCAGACTTGGATGTCTATATTATAGATGTGTGGCCCACAAAAGAAGGCAGTGTCGCTTGGGATCTTGACGCTGCCATAGATAGAAAAGAGGATTTATTATTAAACGATAAGACAGACTATGATGAAAAATCTGCAAACATAGTGTCAGATTATGTAGGCTTGGTTGAGGAATTTATAGAGCTTGCAAAAAAACACAACATAAAGCAAGACGAAATAGATACTATTCTCTCGAAGACAACAAGGAGAGGCAGACATCGTACAGGAAAACAAAGACAATATAAAAATTTGATAAATGGAAGATTTGATGTAAATGTAATAAGAATAGAAAGAACAAATCATATTGAATATGACATTTCAAACAAGATGCTCGACTATTCCACAGCCACTATACAGCAGCTAATACAAGATGGATATGAGGATACAACAAAATTATTCAAATGATACCAAGTATACCTGTTGTCCGTGTCCCTTCTCTACTGTTAGTACAACAAAGCCACACAAGTATCAATACGCAAGGACTCCAATGTGTATGATAAAGACCGGGCAATGATGCTTTAGATTGAGCGGTGACTACCCATAGGAAGAGCAACACCATCATTTAGTCAATTATTATATGAAGAAATAATATCAGAGCCAAGGACAGAGCTGCGAGTGGCATTATTGGATCTGGGCACAAAAAGTGTGTTTGATCTTTTGTTAAAAGGAGCCTGGAACCCAGAGCAGGCAGCCAGGAGAAATCCCACCTTACCAACTATAAGCAATAAAATAAACATCATGGCCTATCCATAATGGAAAACTAATTGCCGCATTATTAAGGGAGAAAAAGATTTAGAGATACGAGAACTCAGATAGAGTGTCAGTGCACTAGAGAATAGGCTATAAGAACTCTGTTCTGGCTAAGAGGCAGTAGCTTTAGTAATCTAAAGATAGCGAAAATTTTCAAAAAGTCATGTTATTGGAATCTGCCAAATTCTTATGTATTGGAGAGCAGTAGCATTCACTGCACATTCTCCATCGGCTTAGATTCAACAAACTAATTCCATCTGTGAAAACTTTTTTATGAATGATATTAAATAAACAATATGCTCAAAGTTAAATTAAATTTATGATATATATTTAACTTCTAGTTTTTTATGATATATAACTCGATTTAAAATCTCAAATAAATGTCTAGTGTATATTGTTTCATATAAATGATCAAAAAGAACTCACGTGAACTTATGACTGGATCACTGATAGCAGCAGCTACGATATCTGTATGCATGATTGGATTGATAGCATCAATTCATAGTGCATTTGCTGACACCATCATATGCGGCGGACTATTCACATGCAGTGCTATTGGTGGCAGCGGCGGCCGCGGCGGAGATACTGGTAATGCAATAAGCGGTGACATCGGGCCAGGAGGCTCATGTTTTGCGAGCGATCATTCAACTATCGGAAACCGATGTGGAGGTAGTACAGGAAGTAGTGAGCCTCGCAGTGGTAGTGGCGATCATAGCATGAATGGAGGAAGAGGAGGAGAAGCTACTGTTCACATAGGCAGTTAGTTATCTCCTCTTCTTTATGAAATTCGGAATAATAGGCAACTAACTAGTCCAAGATGTAATATTCTTGCATATGATAATTATAGCGTGAATTTTTTAGCAGTTTGTATTTTATTCTCAGTATCTTTGCATTTATCATGTCGTAAGATGTGTCTATACCGAAAAAGGGAATATGCGTTCCTATCCAAATGTAAAAGTATACAATTGGAATCCTTTGCCTTTAACATCTATTACAACGGAGTGAACATTGTAGTCAGTATGCATTGATAAATTATACAGCCTCTGTCCGTCAATTCTAAAACTACCATCAGCTGCAAGATCTTCTCCCAATGAATTGTTTATTCTGCCTGCTGTTGAATTTGCAGCTGGTGCATGTTCTTGTCCATGTCCTGCTCCTGCTCCTCCCCCTACTGCTACTGCAGCTGCTTTGTCATTGTCATTAGAGACAACACCTCCTCCTTTTCCTCCTGCCACTATACTAGCAGACTTTGCATAATATATCAAAGCAATACGCCCTGTATCACTTTGTAATTCCATATTGTCAGGATTATTCTTCCAATAGCCTTGTAGATATACAATGCTGGGCTGGAAATTTGTATTAGATGGAATTGAATACGATACTGTCTGATCAGGTCTGAATCCTTCAGGATTTCCGATCGGAGCCCTTGCCTTACTATAGCCTAGGTATATCTCAGGTGTTGTAGATTGATTTAGATCTACAGATTGTAAACTTCCTGGTTTAATTTGTGTAGGCTTTGTGTTGAAGCTTATCTCTTTCATACCCATTTGAGACGCCCGCTCTGCTAGCAGCGACTGAATTGCCTTTTCTGTCTGGTCATAACCACCTTCTCCTATATGATTATCTCTTATGTATCCTTGGCTGTCAATTAAATAGTCTCTAGGCCAATATTGGTTTCCATACGCATTCCAAGTTCCATGATCGCTGTCCAGTATCACTGGATAAGTTATCCCAAATCTTTGTACAGCTGCTTTGACGTTGCCATAGTTCTTTTCGAACTCAAACTCAGGTGAATGAACACCAACTATTACAAGGCCTTTATCCGCATATTTTTGGTTCCAATCATTAAGATGGGGAATAGTACGTATACAGTTAATGCAGCTGTATGTCCAAAAATCTACGAGAACGACTTTTCCTTTGAGGGATGAAAGTGTTATTGGACTATTATTAGGCGTATTGATGTAGCCACTTATTTGAGCAAATTCAGGGCCTTTTACAAATTGTGACTTGTCAATATTCTGGAACTGATTCTTATCAAGCTTTATCGTGACTAGCGAACCATTCTTAATAGTTGCCGCTGATACCAATTTTTCTACTTGACGTTGTGTTGATGTCGTCGATGCCTTGTTAAGACTGGGACTGTTGAAATACACTGCGAATCCGGCTATCAAAGCCACTACCGCAATAGCCATAATTAACGCGCTGAGATTGTCTTTATTCATATCAAACAAATTGCGTGTTATTTTATTCATGTCTCAAAATTCACCCCCCAAGGTTGACCACCTGATTAACAAGTGGAAAGTTGGCTAAAAGTATCAATTGGTTTGTAAACAGCAGTATACCTACAATGATCAATATCCCACCCATTGCCAAATTAAAGTACTTTAGATGCTTTACCATTCTTCTAATTAGACCTGTAGCTCGCGAAAAGAAAGCACCTGTAATCAGAAACGGTACTCCTAATCCCAATGAGTATGCCAAGAGTGAATTATAGGCTGCCGCAGGATGGCTAGCCGCAAGTGCAAAAGTACTTCCCAAAATTGGTCCCACACACGGAGTCCAACCTGCAGCGAATGCAGCCCCAAATACAAACGATGTAATATAACTTGTCTTGAATCTGGGCAGTCTTGTCATCATCTTCTTCTCAAAATTTAGGGTTCGTAGTTTAGTAGATAAAATAAGGTATCCCCCAAATCCAATTATCACAAGTCCGCCAGCTGATGTAAGCGAATGTTGAAATCCGCTTCCAACACCTACAAGAATGCTATTTAGAAGTACTCCCAGTACTGAAAAAACTAATGAAAAACCAAGAACAAAGTAAACAGTGTTGAGGAAAATGTTGAGTCTGGCTGATGTCTTAAGAGCTACTGGTTGTATAGTTCTACTATTACTACTACTACTACTGCTAATTTCAGCACCTGCAGCAGCACCGCCGCTGTCGCCATAACCTGTGGTTCCCATTTCACTTTTTTGTGAATTTTTGGCTTCATTGGCAGCGCTTCCTGACAAATACGATATAAAGCCGGGTAGTATCGGAAGTATACATGGAGATAAGAAGGAGCCTAGGCCTGCAAGGGCGGAAACGAATACAGTTGTTTCTATTACCATTGTAGGTTCTCGATAACCTCCTTCACATTGCCAAAACAATCATCATCATTATCATTTATCAATAAACAATTCAACTTCCAAGTTTGTATTATACTTATTTCCAAATTACTTCCACATTATCCCAGATTTGTATTCAAAACTATGTAAAGAATTGCTGAGTATACAAGAGGATTTAAAGCTAAAATAACTGCACCCTGCCAAACAAAGAACAACAACAATAATAATAATAATATCGATTATGCATATTAAACCAATAATAGGTGATATAGAGATAGAATCACCATATAACTAACCTTTGGTAAAGAAATTAGCAGAGGCAGAGTCTGGTTTGTCTGATTCTTTTTCATCTCCGCGCTGCTACTATATGAAGTTCATTTCTGTGTCTCATCTGGCCTATCAGATACAAACCAAATAGCATTGTATATCACAGGAGCATTAGTAGGCAAATCAAATTTATAGGGTACAAGGAGATATCATTTGACTTAACACAATCAAATTTTGGATAGATTTGATGTTAGACTTGGTAGGTATGATACTAACTATAAAGCTAAAAATCTGAACCACCTAATTTTTACGAACGAAATTTCTGAACTTTGAGCACAAAAACTGAATAGTTAGTAGATTTTGAGCACATAACAATGAAAGCTATTTGTTTGATTTTTTAAATAATTTCACAGCCTTTATGCTCGAATTGATACATACAAGGAATACTAACCATGCCACTATGGCCGCCAACATAGAAGCCTGATAAGCTTCAATATTTCTTTGAAGTAAATAGTATTGAACTAATATCTTGCAGACCGAATATATCAGTTCAGAAATCGAAAATGCAGCAAAAAGTTTCTTTATGTCTGTTCTTATTTGTACATAGTCCTTTTGACCTGTCATTGGATGGACATATCTATGTCTATTATCGAGGTAAAATAATACTGCAAATAGAGGAATATATACTCCATACTCAACAGACAGAGTAGCTAGTGCATTTAGTAGATCATTATTATTAGTACGTCCCTGTTCTGAGTATATTTGAGCAAAGATTGCTCCTGCAAAGAATGCGGCTACGCCAGCAAGAATTAAATTTTTATTGAAAAGTATTGTGTGTTTATATTTTTGATAAAAGTAGTTATATTTTAGATGAAGATCAATCATAGATAATAGTAATAGTCATTGATTAAAGACCATATATTTATCAATTCATTATTTATACTGATTAGATAGGCCAAACCCATAGACAAAATAAAGTTAGTAGGCAGCACTGACTTTAATGGAAGTCCTATGAAAAAGGTGCAGTTTACGATAGCAATAGCAAATCCAGAAGATCCTCAACAAAGAAGAGAAAGGAAGTTTGAGCTGTCAAGAAAACATGTACCAAAGATATACGATGAGCTAAAGAAAGGCAAAACAGTACTAGAGATATTCAGAACAGGACAGGGAAAACAAACAGGATATCATGTAAAGGCAGTAAGATAATCACTAATTGCTAGGTGTGTAGGCGTTCTATCCTTATTCGCCTCTTTTTTTGTCTGTTGATAACTGATGCTTTTTCCAACAAATTTTGCATGAAATATGAAATGTAAATCAATAGATCTTTTTAGGGTAAAGTAATCATCTCTCTTCTCCTTCTTCTTTAATTCGCCAAGAACCCTTTTCTTTATCCTCTACTTTTTCTACAGGCCTTTCTTGAGCCCTATCAAGGTGCCTTGTACCTGTCTCTTCTGTGGAATAGATGTTTGCTTTATCTATGCTTTTATCTTCGGTCAGTGAAGTCCCAGAACTGACTACTTTGTCTTTGGATACCTTATCATCTTCAGCACTATTTGGGGTTGCTGTGGTCGTCGTTGTTGTTGTTGCTGTTGTTGTTGCAGCAGTTCCTTGGATTACAGATTCATCACTTTCTATTTGTCCTTTAGCTATATCAGCCGCAGTTCTACTTTCTTGAGCTCCTCTTCCTTTAGCTATGCTTGCTCTTGCTACGTCGCCAGTATCTCTTATATCTCTAGATGTATCGCCAACATCCATTACAGACCCACCAATAGCAGAGTCATCTATGTTCTTTTTACTACCTTTGGAATCCTTATTTCCTTTGGAAGTATCTGTATTCATATCGCTATTCACAAATATACACTGTATCAAATGTGATATTAATAGCACCATCTATAGGTGATAAGAGCTCTCCAAAAGCACACCCGTAAAACGTATAAGTAAAAATGACTTTAGCATCTAAAACTACGGAGAACCAATCAGGGGAGGGAGGTAGAATATAGTGTTCAAATGCTAGGATTTGATCTGAGAATGAGTTTACCAGATGACGACTTTACTGACGTTACAAAAGACGGAATGTATGACCTTAAAATCTTGTCAAATATAAGAAACTTAGCTCTATCTTGGAACGACATCAAAAACAATACTAGAAAAATATCAACTATTTGTAACATTAGAGGTTTGATAATATTGTTGATACTCTTCAACCCTTTGACCTCATACCTTGCTCTGACAAGTTGGCTATAGGATTTGTGTTTACAAAGCCTGACGTTTGTATTCTAGGTGTTTAATGCGGCCACAATCAAGACATTTATCATAGCAATATTTCATCTATTGGTCTTTGTTGTTATTGTCTTTAAATTCTAATTTTGACTCCTTGCAATAGTAATTATGTTTATGATTTGGTACCTTCAATTACTTCAATTAATCCAGTCTGCTGATGAGGATGGTGGGTTTGGACATACTTCCAGCCTGATTGTTCTAGTAAACTGGAATATTCATCAACAGTCCTTTCCTTTCCAGATGATACACACATCATGTGTATGTCAAAGAGTTTTGAAAAATGTGGTATATTTGTACTAGGAACTAAATGCTCAGCAATAAATAATCTTGCATGCTTAGGAGAAGATCCATAAATATTCGACAGTATCGCTACACATTCCTCATCACTCCAGTCATGAAGAATCATTTTCATTATATATGCATCTGCGGAAGGAAGTTGGCTGTTATTATTACTGCAAAACATATCTCCAGCAACATAAGAGCATCGCTCACTTACTCCTAGTTTGGGTGCTAATAATAATTCCTTTTTACTAATCACTGACTCTAACTCTAGTACAGTCCCTTTCATATGTGGATATTTTACAAGTAAATTGCCGATCAAATGCCCAGTGCCGCCGCCAATATCACATATATGATGTATATCAGAGAAATCATACCCATCAAATGCTTCTAATACCCAGTTAGTTTGAGCAGAAGAATAACTACTCATTGCTTGATTAAATACTTGGGCATAATCTGGATTTCTATCTCTATACTCAAACAATTTACAACCAAATTCGCGTACAAATGAATTCTGTTTACCATCCTTTATCATTGTAGGTAAATGCTTCCAAACAGCATAGTGCTCCGGACCTTCCTCTAGTAATGTTACTCCTCTTAGTGTTTGTGGCTGATCCTTACGAAGCAATTCGCCTTGCGGAGTTATTGAGAATCCACGGCGATTAGGTTCTTCCTTTAACAAACCCATAGAAGCTAATGCTCTCAAAAGCCTATAAGCCAATTTATCATCAAGATCAAGTTCACCTGCTATATCGGCTGTACTTTTGACATCCGATGATGTCACACAATCAAAAACCCCTAGTTTAACCCCCGTATATAGTATCTGACTTTTCCATCTACCAAAAATGATGTCAACTGTTTTTTCGTAGTAGTTATCGTCTGACATAAAAGACATTGTATTGTGATTAATGGATACAAATAAGTTTTTTATAATGTACAGCGGGTATTTAATCTGTCTGTCAAAAGCAAACACTTTAAAAAATTTGGTTTTTCGTAGTGGGTTCTTCTTCTATTGTCCTCGCTGCTGATTCTCCTTTTTCTTCTACTTATTTTGCTTGACGATTAGAAGCAAATCTAATTACATCATTGACCACTGTGGCATTAGCAAGCAGCTCAAGCTTCATTGAATAGCATTCTTTAACAAGTTATTTACTCTAATTCAGCTTTGTTACGTATTCTATGTTTCTTACCCATTTTTTGATTTATGATTTTTGATGAGTCAAAATTAATGAAGTAAGGAAAGAGGGAGTATATTTATTGAAATTGTGTTTAATTGGAAACCTACTGTATGCGTTACGATTTACAATAGCGTAACTCTGAGCAGAACCGATACTCCGGCTAATTCTGCAATATGTATTCCTACAAAATAAGGGAGCAAGACTATTGCATACAGTTGCTCCATTGCAAAGTAAGCATATACAGCAATTATATTATGTAGCATAAGTAGGCCTACAAAAAAGATAAGACCTATAGTGAACGTTGCTTTAGTGTTCTTGTATACTCTTAAATAAATAATAAGCAGCGCTGTTAGAACGCCTATATTTGCCAGTCCTACCACCGCACTTGTACCCATCAAAGGATCCATTGAATAGCAAAAGAAATTCAGTTTGGCTTCTCTTATTTACTTTTTTCCAGATCTATTCCATATTTTTTATAAAATGGGTGATCATCCAAGATCAAAATACAATATCTTTTCATGATTTACTAACTTTATTTTTTTATCTTTGATCTTATCTCGTTGAATGATTCTATATTAGCTTCCAGATAATTTGATATGAAATATAAAATTCCATATTTTTCGCCCATTTTGCTCACTAGGTTGTTCTTTTCAAGTGTTACGATATGATGCTGGATTGCTTTATAATCAAGTCCCAAAGCTTCTGCTAGCTGATTAATATTATATGGACGCTCCTTCAGTAAGTCAATGATCTTTATTCTGTTATCGCCACCTTTTGAACCGGCAAATAGATACCACAACAAGCGCCTGGCATTGGGATCTGGCATTATAAACTAATCACTTGTTATTGTGGGGATAATTAAACTTGGATATTATCCATAAGTATGTCAAGAAACTTTATTGTTGTAGCCATGCTTGTCAGCCATGACCTGTTGTTCCGGTCTCACTATTTGTGAACCCAATTCAAATCATTCTAGCAGATTTATAGAGAGAGATGCATGTAGCTGGATGTCCATACAATCGAGCATAACTAGTCATTGTATGGATAGGAAAAGATCACAAGCCACAGAATCATTGGAACATTAGATTTGCTAGACAGCCATACCAGCAAGAGGCTAAACCAATCTTGGTTATCTGCATGCTATGAGAGTATTCTTTTGGCTACAAAAGTATGCAATTCCGAATCACTCATTTTCCTTTTTGCATCTGCATAGAATTTTGCATCTTCACCAACATGATATCTAATGAAATTATTATAATTATTAGCGGAAACTACTGAAGCCTTAATACTTTCTAGTATCACTTTAGCAACTTCCTTAGGCCCTGGTGCATTTCTCATGGCCGGATAGTAGTGAGATAGAAACCTTTCTACCACATGAGCGTACTCGGTAGTTTCTATGTTGGCTTTAGGATTGTCTGAATTTTTAGCACTACGGGTAGTTGAGGAAGAGGCGGCAGCAGCAGCAGCGGCATCCGTTGACAGCGATGCTGAAGGAGAAGGCGCTAAAGAGTATGACAATAGATATGATGAAATCGACTGGGTGTTATCTGGTATTATAGTATTTTTTACGAAATTGGTGTTAACTACGCCGGGTTCGATGAGTATCATACTAATTCCGTACGGTTCTATCTCATAAGCTAAAGACTCGCTCAATCCTTCTAATGCAAACTTTGTACTATTATAAACTGATGATGCAGGAAATCCAATATAACCTGCCAGCGAGGAAATATTAACGATAGTTCCACTTCTTTGATCCCTCATAATAGGAAGTACGTGCTGAATAGTTCTAATTGCTCCGAAGAGATTTGTTTCAAATTGTTTTTTGATATCGTCAATACTTTGATCTTCTAAGGCACCAAATAGGCCAAAGCCGGCGTTATTTACCAAAATGTCAATTCTCATTCTTCCATTACCATCATCTTCACATATTTGCTTGAAGGCTTTTGCTACTGAGTCGTCTTTATCTACATCCAGTTGGATGACCTTCAGCGGCAGATTTTCTTTTTCTGCAATGTCTTTAATTAAGTCAGCCTTCATCAAATCTCTCATTGTAGCATAGGTGCGAATCTCATTGCGAGCAAACAACAAACAAGTCTCAAATCCAATTCCAGTTGAACTACCAGTAACAACTGCAACCTTTTGATCTTTTAGTACCAATTTCCACTCTAATGTAGCTAAGCCCTCCCTTATATTGCAACCATCCTGAAATTAACTTATTGAAGAAGAAAATAACAATCTGATGAACCAAGTTTTAAGCGAAAATAAGTATATAAGCTTTAGGCGAAATGAGAATGCGAATTTACCTTCTTTACAGCTGTGAGTAGTACGAGTACCATGTAGTCTGCTTATTTGTAAGTGAGACTCGATAATATCAGTCATTGTTTATCTTCTGGAAAAACATTATTTTGTTCGTTCTGCTCCAGTTTATTATTGTCTTCTAATGTAATGCAGGGATAGACTATTGCTTATATAGTATATGGTTCATTTTCAGGCTCAAACACGGGTCTTTTTGCAATTGTGTTATCGCGACAAAACGGGAGGCCATTTTTTTATTATATGAGGTTCCTGCTTCTCATAATTTGAATAACTTGTTGATCTGTAGCCTGATTAAACTCTTGATAGTATTGCTGAACGGATTTGAATCTAGAGGTAGGTGGGCTTGTGACTACCTCGACATAGTCTACTTCATCCTTTAGTAAATATACGATTTCCTTCGGAGCTACAGGCAAAGCAGCTATCAATACTTTTGGCTTATGGTTTTTTCTAACCCATCTCGCTGAAGCAATAATGGTAGCACCAGTTGCAGCTCCATCGTCAACTAAGATCACTATTTTATCATTAAAATCATATTTTAATTCTGGCCTACGATAGACTGCCTTCCTACGTTTTATCTCCTCGATCTGCTCTATCTTGACTTTTTCAATATATTCTTGTGATATATTGAGAGCATCAGTAATCTTTTCGTCAAGATAAGGACTACCATCTTCCATTGTTGCACCTATTGCAAGCTCTTCATTTTGGGGTGCTGGAAGCTTCCTTGGTACTAGAATATCAAAATTAGGAGTAGACAGCTTCTTTGCTACGGTATCAGCAGTTATTACTCCACCTCTGGGAATACCTAATACAGTAATGCCTGTGTTACCATTATTATCATCAGGAATATTACCAAAAACCCTGAGCCGATCCTTTAAAGCTTGGGCTAATAGATTTGCTGCCGAACTCCTATCTTTGAACTTTAAATAAAATCTATTAGTTAATGATTCAAAAATGTTTATTATTATTCACACCATGCCTTATGCTATCTTTTTTTCTCTTATACTAATGTGTGCTGTTAGTGCAGGCAGGCATTTACGGTTTTTGTAATTTTGTTTGATATGCGATACTTAGTTTATTGTAAGGAAAAAAATTTGATGATCTGTTCTGGTCGTCATCGTCTTCATTACGTATACATTTTGCTGCCAGCCGCTACCTTAACTTGCTGGAGATCCATCCATATGTGTTGATATCTTTGACAGTATCTGTGACTTTGAAGCTGCTCCTACCATGCCGTCTACTGCTTTCCCGTCTTTGAATATAGCTAGAGTAGGGATGCTTTGAATTCCAAAGGTATTCGAGGTAACAGGGCTCTCATCCACATTTAGTTTACCAAATACAACTTTTCCCGCAAGTTCACCTGCTAGCTGTTCAATTACAGGACCCACCATTCGACATGGTCCACACCAAGGTGCCCAAAAGTCGACAACTATCAAAGGATACTTGTTTACGGCTTCAGTAAAATTACTATCGTTCAACTGGACAGGTGTAGAAATCGCTACTTTACTAGTAACTGCAGTATCGCTATTGTTACTATTACCACTACTACTATTCTGTTTGGCTAAATCTTGCTTCTTTTTTTCCATTATCTCGTTTAATTCCTCATCCCAATTTTGCATGTCTTTGATTTCACCGTACAATACTATGAATAAACCCGTTATTAAGTATTATGGGATTTTGGCAATACTGTACAAAACCTTATTAGTTGCGATAGCCAATAGAGTAGATGAGGACGAAATCTATATGATATCAGATAGGGCATCGTATTCTTCTTTAGGCCTTTTAATGCGTACAGATTGTTCATGTAAGGATGTATTTTGTTGTCTGTATAACCTGTCACCATCAGAAATAAACCTACTAAATGTTTTGCTAAAATCCAGTAATCCATCGACATTGGAATACCTTGCTAATAAATTAAGTAAAGATAAAGGTACTATATTTAGAGCATTGCAAAAATTGGTAAGCTTAAACCTTTGCACTAAAGAAGCTAGGACTTTGGAAGGAGGAGGATATTACCATGTATACAATGCAGTAGATATTAGAACAATAGAAAGCAGTGTAGAACAGAGAATAAGAGAAATACAAAGAGCCCTCAATAGAATAAGAAGAAATTTTAGAGAAGATATCGTAAAGATGACTTTGGCTAATTGAGAGTTCTGTGATACAAGATCTTTATTGTTATCTAAGTCGGTTTCTGAAAGTTCATAATATGTATTGTTTGCCAGTAATCCTATCATAATAATTGCGGACACGGTTACCATTATTTCCAGTTAACTGTTGTTAGCGATATCTGCTGATAGAGCCATATCAAGTATCTGCATCAGAAGTGTCTTGCAAGCATCTGTCGCTGCCATTTTGTATTCGGCCCCAAACGAATTAGGGCAAATCCATCGAATTAAATCAAGCATTGGGACAAACATGAAGTTAATCTTTACCAAGGTTGTAACCAAGGCTCATCTGTGCTTCCAAGTAATGAAAGTATTTTAAGGCTGAGTACATAGATCTGATTACATCAATGAAGATCGATATTACAACTGTGGACTTATGTATAGCTGCAATGGTTATTGGTATATTAGCTTCGATGTATGGTATAATGTCAATTCCCTTGCAAACGTCACTTGCATTTCTTGATGCACCTATTCCTCCAACGAATAGCTCAAACTCGACAAACTCAACAAACTCAAGTGGCTCAAGTTTAGCCCGTTAGCAAGAAAGAGTCATGCCAGTATGATATACATAGCTTATTTACAACTTATCTTTTCTAACTGTAAATAACTAGGATGACTTTTTTTGAGTTTTCTAATATTGAAGAACACACTCTATCGATTATGAACTATCCACATTAGTGCGTACTTTTACTTTTTTCTTTTCTCTTAGCTCTTCTCTTCTTTGCGTGCTTAGTAAGCAACCATCCAAAAATAGCTACAGCGGGGACGTATATGAAGCTAAAAACACCGCCTATTTGACTCCATACTTGTTGGACTTTCTCTAACGGTTCCATGGGTTTTTGTATTTTTATATTAAAACTTGTTTTCGTTGTTATATTTTGGGGCTTGATTATTATCGGAGACTTGCTAAACGGAGGTTTGAAATACTGAGGCTGATAAACTACATTTCCAAATATGTCTATTGTGTGAAGACCGGGCCTCGCATTGGCTGTACTATCAATAGTCAGTGTAGTTTTAGCCACGTTATACGTTGGCATCTTTAATGTCTTGTTTCCATTTTCATATTCCACTCCAATATTTTTAGGCAGATATGGTATGTCCAGATAAACAGTCGGCTGAGAACCTGTATTTGAATTGACATTTAGCTCAATATTACCCTTCTCGCCCGCCGTTATATCCAATGAATTAGGTGAACTAGACATGGAAAATTCAGGCGGTGGAATATATATCCACCTCACCGCGTCCAGGAGCCAATTCTTGTTATCTTCTAAAGAGTAGGCATAGAAAAATACTCTGTACTTAGGCGGATAAAGCATGGCTTTTAAGTCTAAATCTAGTTTGACATAGTTTTTATCCTTCTCTGTGAAGCCGGTGAAGTTAGTTGCAGTTGGTAGAATTGCCTTTGAATTGCCATCAGCGGCGTACTCTATCAACGATCGAGTCCACGTTTTAGTATTGTTGTTCCAATTAATTTGAAGCTCATAGTCAACTCCTTGAAATCCAGAATTGCCATCTAGATCAGAATCAACCATGACTCCATATGATATAACATCCGCTGAAGGTTTCCCGTGGAATGATGTCAATCCTTTTAGTGAAGGAAACCACAATGTGGCATTTAGAAACCTACCATCACTAGAGTAAGTGACTGAATGTATATTGGTATATTCAGGTCCTGTACTGGTTTCGTTACCAGTTTGCATGTTAGTCCAGTGGGACCAGGGATTACTGATCTCCTGACGCCCAAAAGCAGGAGATACAGCAAATACCGTACTTGGCGTCCAGGCAGGAACACAGATAAATAAAAGAAGTATGAGCAGAAAAAGACACTTTGAGATTGTCCAAGTCTGCATCAGCCCTTCTACAAATTACAAGCAAATGATAAATAAATAAGCTTTATCTCGCCCCTTCCCTGAAAACTTGCTTATCTCTTCCATTTTATCGATTGGAATGAAATTGGTAGCTTTCTCCAGAATGTTCCAACGTCCGTCAAATGAACGTCAAACGGGATGGAAAAATGAATCATTTCGGTCAGGTAGAGATAAAAGCGTGGGTCTATGGAAGGCAAAAACGGCTTACCACTGTGACCAAAATTTCTCTATTCCCATTATCTGACAAGATTTCAACGTTAATCTGACGCCGATCTGACGGAAATGATACATTATAATAAGTAGGTTATAACGTAAGATTTTTATAGTGCTTTCTTCTATAAGATTATTAAAAATATGCCCCTCAAGATCGATGAAGACACGAAGGCAGGAGTCATCGAGCTTTGGCTAACTGGCATGGCTAGAGACAAAATCGCAGAGGTCAAAACGATAGGCGCCGGAACTGTCAGCTCAATTGTCAAGGAATGGAGACAAGGTCTTGTGGATATAGATATTGAACCTGTAAGGGAACTAAGTGTACAGATTAGGAAACTGGGTATAAATCTGATTGAATGTGCGGACGCCGCTAGGTTGGTTAATAGAATCAAGAGGGCAGGTGGAAACACGCGAGGAGTTGAAAAGCTTCTAACTGGCATTCAAAAGAAATGTATTACAAGTGGTTTGCCTCAGGAAAAAATATGCGAACTTTTGATCCAACTGTTTAATATTTCAAAATCTCAATCTCTTCCGCTAGAACTGGTACCAGGCCATATGGAACGAAAAATACAAAACCTGATGCAAGAATATGAACTGAAAAGAATGAAAATTGACGGTATGAGCTTGATACTTGGTGTACCTAAGTGGGATATATTGCGTTGGAATGATGTGTTAGAAAAGCATCGAGAAGTAATAACTATCGAGTCCTTAGCCGAGGATGTTGAGCAGTATGGAAGTATTAGAAAAGCGATAGAAAAACAAAGTCAGAAAGTCAAGGATCTGAGGCTGGAGCAATCTTGGAGAGAAAGTGAGATTGAATCTTTGAAAAAGGAAGAAGAACGCATTAAGAAATCAATCAGTGTAATACAGCAAAATACTCTGAAAACAATTGAGCGGATAGGAGATGCCGCAATCCAAGCTGTATCCAATAAGGCTGGCGAGCTGGAAGAAACCCAAGGAATAACAAGTATGTCAGAAAGTATCAATATATTTGATGATCAAAATGAGCAATTACCAGATTCCCAGGCAGTAGAAGAAAAACCGCCGCTGATATTACATCAAAAAGACATAATGGCTGATGGTAACTAGAATTGTCGCTATTTAGTTTAATTAGTAATATCAATTTCTATTTCAAGGATTCTGTTTTACTGATTAAAACGGCATTTCAAAATACATTTGGATGACTATAGATCCAAAAGAAATGGATGACTCACGCATCATTAGCATTTCTATTTTTGACTATGCTTTACTAAAAAATCAATAAGCGGTTTAACCTTTGATTGCATGTTGAGATCACTGAATTGCACAGTATGCTCTTTTTCATCGTTTTGAACCGTAATCTTATATATAAAGTAGTCAGCTGCACCTTTTTTTGATTTCGAAGACTGAGGTGACCTTGAAGGTAAATCAAAGAAGTGTGAGTTCTCTATCAAGTTTTGAATTTCATGGGCTTCACTAGGAGGAAGAGTTTGAGTATCCAAAGTAGTCGAAGTGACCATTCCTGCAAAGCCGCCACTCCGCTCAAGATATACCTTCATTTAATGAATTAGCACTGATCTTATATTAAAAACTCCGATTTATTATTTATTTATTTGACTTTGGTGCTAAACCAACACCATCCCAACCAGTATATACTGCTTTCTGTTCCTTGCTGTTTTTTCCGAAGAGACTACCTGCTACGTCAAAGGTAAGATTTGCGGTTTCTTGGAAGTCAGAGGATTCTCTTAACCTATCCCTCAAAGTAATATACCATATCTTACCGGCCTTTTCCCATGCCTTACCCCCAATCTCCATTGCAGTTAAGTAAAAAGCATGATTAGGAATGCCAGAATTAATATGCACGCCACCGTTATCACTTGAGGTCTTCACATAGTCCTTCATATGAGCTGGTTGTGTGTCTTTTCCGATTGTTGGGTCATCGTATGCTGTCCCAGGAGCCTTCATTGATCGTAGAGCTATCCCTTTGATCTTTCTGGTAAAGAGACCTGCTCCAATCAGCCAGTCTGCCTTTTCAGCTGTTTGTTTGAGAGCATATTGTTTTACAAGCGATCCAAATACATCTGACATGCTTTCATTCAACGCACCAGGTTGATCCTGGTATTCAAGAGCAGCCTCGTATTGGGTAACTCCATGGGTTAGCTCATGTCCAATAACATCCAAGGAGCTTGTAAATCGATTAAAGATTTGGCCATCACCATCACCATATACCATCTGGGTTCCGTTCCAAAACGCGTTGTTATAACCTTCACCGTAGTGTACAGTAGAATCCAATCTCATGCCTTTGCCATCTACAGAGTTCCTTTCAAATACTTGGCTGTAAAAGTTGTATGTGTCGCCAGAATATTCATATGCCTCTGTCACTGGACGCCCTCCTTTAGATTTGCCTCCTTCACTGCGGACCAACTTTCCAGGAAGAGATTCTGAATTTTGGGCATCGAATATGGTACGATGCAATTTATCTGCAACAGCAAAGAGTGTATGCATTGACCCTGCAAGGTTCCTTCGTCCTCGTAGTTGTTCAGTAAGAATTAGGCTTTGCCAGGCTTTCCTCTTTTGCTCTTGTGTTCCATTTTCAACTATGTGTTTGTGAATGTATTCGGGAATGATGAAACACCTATGATAATCCATCGATAGAGCAGTTTGTTTTTGCTTGCATGACATATATATTTTCTCCAGATATCGGTAAATCACATAGTTCCTAACACAATCTTGAAATTTATGGGTTAACTAACCGATATTTAGACTAGCTCTGCTTCCTATGTGCGATGTAAAGTATTAAAAACTTCAGAATAAGAGCGTTGTCTGGATACAGGCATAACTCGAGGCTAATCGTGCGGGTAGACAATCTTCCGATTTTGCCAAAATACGATATATCGTTAAATATTACCTTCTGCTAGAACATAAAATATTATGAAAATAAAACGATACGGTTGGGTAGCAGATCTGCCAGATCATAGAGACCACATTTATGCTGCTCCAATGCAAGTTGTGACAAGTCTACCTCCAAAAGTCGATTTAAGAGAGCAATGTCCTCCCGTATATGATCAAGGGCAACTGGGCAGCTGCACTGCAAATTCTATTGCAGCTTCAATAGAATTTGATTTGATCAAACAAAAGAAGAAAGATTTTATGCCATCCAGACTTTTTATTTACTACAATGAGCGAGACATGGAAGGAACAGCGGATTCGGATTCAGGTGCTCAAATAAGAGATGGAATTAAAAGTGTTGCTAGTCAGGGTGACTGTCCTGAAGATGAGTGGCCTTATGATATTAACAAATTTGCTGACAAGCCTCCTCAAAAATGCTATGATGATGCTATTAAACACAAAGCAGTTTCATATCAAAGAGTTGTGCGAACTTTGAATCAAATGAAAGGATGTCTGGCCTCTGGCAATCCTTTTGTTCTTGGTTTTACCGTGTACGACAGCTTTGAAAGTCCAGAAGTAGCACAGACAGGAAACGCTCCTATGCCAGGAGCAGGAGAAAATGTTATTGGCGGTCACGCTGTACTGGCAGTAGGATACGACGATTCACAAAGCCACTTTATAGTAAGGAATTCGTGGGGAACAGGATGGGGAATGAAAGGCTATTTTACAATGCCCTATGCCTACCTTCTTGATCAGAATTTGTCAGATGATTTTTGGACTATTCGACTAGTAAGCTAATGGGTAAATTGTACTATACATGTAGTATTAACGGCGTCACTTTATTTTTCCTTGTCATATTTTAGAGTTCTACTCTTATTCTTAACACCATCTTCTTCCGAATCTAAAGCTGCGGCTCTATAAAGCGGATTTTTGTGCTGTCTCATTATGTAAGTTTACTTGATAGTGTCCCTCGCAGGATATCGTCCATCCGTACTCCGCAAGCAGTACTTTGATTCAAACTACATCTACTTAAGACGTAGCCATAACGATATTGGCTAAAAAATCCAGTGGACCTATCCGTTAGAGCTGGATAGACAAATAAGGTGTTTAACTAGATAAATAGATAAATAATTTTTTTAAAGTATTATCACTTAAGAAGCGACGATCAAGTTTGGTACTAGAGTATTAATGATTTGAAAGACCTACTAAGCTATTCTTCACAAGATTCATAGTTACATCCAGAAATAACAGTAGCTGGAAAGGAGGTGACATTTGCCTTTTCTTTGAAAACAAGCGTTTCTCAGCCTATATATTGGCTTGATCTACTACGAGGAGTGCATAGCGTATAATTGGTCAAGGAATTCACAGTCGAGATACCTGTTCCTGAAAGAGAATCATCGGATAACAAAACCATTCTAGTGGGTATTCTTAATATTCCTGAAGATGCGAACAGGATTGTTCTATTTGCACATGGCACTGGTAGTGGTAGAAGCAGTCCTAGAAACAGATACATTGCTAGAGTACTTAACACCTTTGGAATTGCCACACTGTTGACAGATCTTCTTACGGGAGATGAAGAGGAAATAGATTTGCGAACAAGTCATTTAAGATTCAACATCAAACTACTTACAAGCCGATTAATAGCGATAACTGATTGGTTAAAGCAAGATATTAATACTCGAGAGCTTGTCGTAGGCTATTTAGGTTCAAGCACAGGGGCAGCTGCAGCGTTAACTGCTGCACATAGACGTAAGGATACGATAAAGGCAATTGTCTGTCGTGGAGGTCGAACAGATTTAGCTGAACCTATGTCTGCTCTACAACAGATCGTATCACCCACACTTCTTATCGTGGGAGAACATGATAAGCCGATAATAGCATTGAATGAAAAAGTGCTGAGAAAGCTACATTGCGTCAAAGAGTTAAACATTATCTCTGATACAGCTCACAACTTTGACGAACCAGCGAAGATAGAACAAGTCGCACAGCTTGCTGCGAAATGGTTCCAAAAATATTTGGTTACGGACAGTGAAAACACAATGCTGAAAAAAGAGAACAGTATTAGAATTAGAATTTTGGAACTTGTAAGAAGAATCATAGAATCCATATCTGATGTGTATGGCTTTGTACGGGTTATTTCAAATATACATCTAAAATTTAGGGATCGTGAAGGCGCAGCTGATATTTTGGCAGATCTCTTAGAAAGTAAGCTAAAAAATGCTTTAAAGATGACAGACAACATCTCAAATTCAGTACTAGTATTAGGTATTCCACGCGGTGGAGCAATAATAGGAGATGTTGTAGCAAGAAAGTTATCAGCAAAGTTTGATATGATTCTCGGGAAAAAACTTTTGGCTCCCAACGACAAAGAAAATGCGATTGGAGCTATTATGGAAGATGGCACTACTTATATAGATAAAAAAATGATAAACAAGTTAAATATATCCGATGACTACCTTGAAAACGAGATACTAGTTCAAAGAGAGGAAATTAATCGTAGGTGTATGATGTATCGAGCTGAAACATCATACGATCATGGTATTATAGATAAAATTGTTATTCTAGTAGATGATGGCGCCGCGACCGGTGCGACCCTTACTGCCGCCGCAAGGTCGATAAAAAGATATAATCCCAAGTACTTGATAATAGCTGCTCCAGTAATTCCACGACAAACCTTGAAGAGCTTGATACCTGAAGCAAACCATGTCGAAGCTACTATGACTCCTTCTACTACTTTTAAGTCTGTAGGACAGTTTTATCAAGACTTTAGCCCTATTAACGATGAAAAAGTGGTTGACATAGCGAGGAAGAGGGACCTGATTTGATAAATTTAAAATGCTAGAACCTCAACACAACTTCAGTTGCCTTTCTAAAAGAGTAGTGAACATAATTACGCGGCTACTCAAATTTGATTTGTCAGGTTCTGTATTAAGACCAACAGGATAATCACCGTTCTGACAACTCCTTTGACTGATGTATATCTGTTCTAGTTAACCATTATCTGGTTCAGATATGATGTGCCCCGAATATGAACAAGAATAGAACTGACGTTTCAATACATGTTCCCATTGGCTGATTCGTGGCCAAATTTGGCCCAATTAATATTTTTATACTAGTGTTTGATACTGAAGCCATGTCATTTATAGAAAGCGATGTTATAATGCCGCCAGATAGAACGTTCATTGGATCGAATTATAGCAATCTGATAGCTACTTGGTGGAATTATATAATTACACTGAATGGTATGCCCCCGAAACTATCTGGTATGTTCCTATTTCTTCTAGGTAATGTAGAGGGAGTGAATCCTCCTCTCCCTGCACAACCACAGATTGGTATTTTCAATGATTCCGCAGTATTCTTTCCGGTCCTTTGCGAGATATATGCACAGGCTGATTTTCCTAATTTAGATACCGAAATAAAAAGGCGGAATAAGATGCAAACCGCCCTCGCCAGCCCAAAAATACTAAGGGCTCATATCAGTGACGGTACTCATGATATTAAACTTGATGGTACTGGTCAGCTCTCAAAGTACTATGCAGAGTCGCCTGACTTTATGTTTGACGTTCCTGGAGGTGCAGGTACATTAGCTAACAAATTTAAGCCACCCATGAAACCTGGAAGCAGTAGGGCGGTCGCCGGCGGATATTATCTTTTGTTAAAGCCACCAAACAAACCAGCAACTTATGATATTGAGTTTGAGGGAGAAAGACATGATGGATATCATACTCAGGCAAAGTACAACATCAAATTCACCTAGGTATAGACCGCTGACACCTGAAACTTGTCATAATTTTCAGTTTCGCTTCTCGCAGTTCTTTAGTTCTAGGCTTCCGAATCATTTAACTACGTTGGGCGATGTGACTTCTTAATCTCGGAGAGAACCTGTTCGATGTATTCCTTAATATCGCTCTCCTGAACATTCGATTCTATCCCTGTCTGCTGCTCAATATCTTTGGAGTGTTCTTTAGTTGTGTGGATAATCCTGCTTTCTATCTGTCGGTAACTTTCCGCTCTACCTATAGAGCCAACTATTCCTTTGTCTAGAACCGATCTTTTGATAAACTTGCGGATTTCAACATCTTGTGCGACAGACATTGCCGAGTAGTAGATTCCAATGAAAATAAGATACGATGCCAGGGCAACATACGGGATTCCAGAAATCCCAAATGGTGGATAAGTAAGATTGGTTACATTAATTACATAATTGGAAGTAAATAACAACACATATCCGCAGCCAGAGATGTAGAGATATTTCCTTATCCTATAGTTAGATAATTTTTTACCCGTTATCCAGAACGACAACCCTATGAGGACGCCTCCAATAGCTTCACTAGTCGTATAGAGTATGTTGTACGCCAAAATTAATTCAGCAGGTGTTGTAAAAATTCGTTCCAGCAAATATACTGGAATTGGCGTATACTGACTAACGAAGTATAACAATGGAATAGTCACAATTATCCAATAGAAAATGGACGCGAAGCTTCGGTAATAGCTTTTCAACAAATACACAGATGCTAACCAACTTGCCACAAATGAAGAAATAGACGACACTAAATACAAATAGAACAGAAGGGGATTTTCTGTCAAATTTCTATTATCGTTTCCGGGATGATCTCTTATGTTATAGGTATCAATTAGCTGAAATAATGAAACCTCTGCGTAAGCAAGAGAAGATGAAAGGTTTAATACCAAAAGAATAGCTGAAATTGCAAATAGAATCACTGTTTTATTTCGATCTCTCCTTAGCCAGTAGAAAAATTGTATCGAAAAGAATAATAGTATCGCTATTGCATAGGAATAACTAATTGTAGCTATTATGACTAGAGCAATGACAGCATACGAAGCATTTAGCAGCAATTCCAAAATTAGAAAGAGCATTGCTGCCAAAAGGAAATACTGCACTGTTTTTGTTACGACGTATAACAATCCAGAGCCAGAGCTATTTTGCAAAATTTCAGTAGGTTGCTTTCCGATGTACCTGAGTACTACAAATTGACATATAGTATAAATTACAAAGGAGAAAAGGAAGGTTTCTAATCTTAACGGAACAGAAAAGGTTTCGTGAAGAATGTTATAGGTTTGTGCTAGGATATTGTTCAGAATTATAGCAGCGGTGCTCACCAACATGCTTGTGAAAATTACTGAAGTGAGTGAAAGCTTTGATCTACTCCACACTTCTACACACGCTGATGTCCAGATATACAGTTTGCACTATTTAAGGAATCATTTCCCGGTATCCCGTACAGTGGACTATTCTATTTGAAGTATAGAATCGATCACCGTTCATTTATCTGATATTAGAGGTCGTGTCCACTCATTACTAAAATCGCAAGACTATCAGAAGAATTCTGAGCCAGGGAAATCCTTTGTCATAGGTGGGACGAAGAACATTCCTGCAGCTTCTACACTCATAATCTTTTGAATAGGATTATTACTCTCATTTCCACCATAAGTAACTCCTCCCATCCATTGACTGCTTGTCAATATCGTATGTACAAAACTTGGATCATTTTGAAAACTAACAAAATTTAATCCAGTCTTAAAATACGGAGAGGTATTGGATTCTTCAAAAAAATTGTAGCCTTGTCTGAATATGCGTATTGTGTCATTTATGAACTGTCCTCGAACTCTAGCAATATGACTCATGTTAAATCCCTTATTCCCTGAATCCTCAAGCTCGGCCTGTTTGGGTAAAACCTCAAGGAATTTCTCATTTTTCTTATCAGCGTCGAGAACGTTGTCGGTTCCTGGCACTGGACAACCTGGTACCTTATTTGCTCCTGCTTTTTCATAAAGTAAAGGACAACCAGACACTTTCTCTCTTCCAGTAAGCTGCTCCTGCACCACAGCTGAGATACGTCTCCATAACCGCAAATCTATTAAGATTCTTAAAAAGCACATAAAAGTCGAGTCTTTGCGCAAAGGTAATTCTGATGGCAGAAAATATTTGGGCCCAGAGTGAGTGCTTCCGTCATCGTAAATGACTTTTTCTCGCTCATGAATATTCAAACTTGCCAAGTTCGAGATGCCGTCTAAGAAGTCTAACATGTTCCTGTTATCTGTCCTTTGGAAGCCACTGTAGTAGCCAGATAGTTCCAACAGTGGGTACGCCTGTTTTTTTTGGTTATTATCCTCATTGTCATGAAGAAATTTCAAGGTTTCAAGGACTGCTCTTTTAGTGTCTGATTCGCTATCAGAAATAAATTGAATCGCAAGATCTGCATCTGCCTTGTTAGTGTCAATATATGAAGAGTAATCAAATCCAGCATTATTCCAGATATTGATTGTTTTGTTATTGCTAGGTCTGTTAAAGTCTGGAAGGTTTTCCCTACTAAACCTCAATGGAATAAAGCCTTCCTTCTTCATTGAAGATAATAAATTTCTACCATAACCAATTAGAAATGTGAGGCGTTTGACTTGTTCTCCATTAAACTTAGGCAGATCGCGTATCTGACCATTTCTAAATCGCTGTAAGATATCATATAGGCATCTTATTTGGTTACCAATTTCTGATGCGTTTTCCCTATCTCCTGTTACATTCAGGAATATTACTGAGTAAGATTGTCCAGGATCATCACGCTCATAATAAATGCCTTCTTGTTTCAATCCGTTAAGCTATCTAGTCATAATTATATAATGATTTCTTCATAACAACAAAAAATATACTATGATTGACAGAAGCCAAAGAAATTGGTATTGATAGATGAAACATTTGTTTTTTTGAAATCGGATTAAGCTATTTACCATTACTTCTTCGCTAATATCAATGAGACATTTGAAGATGGATATCGTTCAGAATATTTGGGAGCTTCAATGGTTAAGGTGCGAACTTTGGACTTTTGTACAAGTCATTTTATTGTAAGGTGGTATATTATGTCATGACCATAGCCGCTCGATAACAGCTTAATGGGATTCAGAGCGGTTGCTGAAATATGCAATTCATGCTTGCCAGCCGCTAATGGCTGAAGTATAACAAAAAAACCATCGACTACACCAGGGTACACTCCAGATGTCACGTTATATACATTATTGTTTGGATATTTCATATTAAATAACGGAGAATCTACTCTGTACTTTTCAACTGACTTTAATGCCTTTCCATCTATTGTTACCGATAAAATAAAGGAATTTGAGTCAGTCTGTTGTTTTGCACACTGAAGGAATTGTTCTCTCGTAGTCAATGGTGGTTGTTTAGGCTCAGAGCCGTCACAGTCGTTTGCAAATACGGGCACAAATACCGATCTTCCTGAAGGGATGGTACATGTTCTACTTACTTGGTTGGCAGTACCAAAAGTAAGAGTCAAGAACCACATATCTTTATTAGGTTGACCTATAGCACAATTCGTGCCGTTTGTGTCTGTTCCGGGATTTATCTGAATAGGAATGGCTGAAAACCAATCCCACCATTGGGATGCCCATTCGCCATATGATTTTCCATACGGGGTTGAAGTAATGGAATAGACACCTGGGTTGATCTCGTCAGAATAAGCCACAAATGAATTAAAATCAGTTATGAAGAGTGTAATACTCAGAAATATCAATAGTTGAAAAATGACGTTCATTATGCAATAATTCCAAACTCCATTATTAAGGTTTTTGTACGAGTCAGTCCTCAACAGTCAGCCCTTCGATGCCAATTAATATTCGCAAGCTCAATAATTCTAAAACTACTCAAAAGAAATAATGTTGCGATAGAAATATATACACATAAGAGACCTCAACTATCATGGTTAAGGCATTGCACATATTCTTTGCGATGATCAGGGGTAGTATGATAGTTACTACTAAAGAATCAGCCAGTCATGGCCAGTAATAGTTTCGATTAATCGTCAACCCCGGCGATTCAGCCTTTCTTACTTACTGTTATCAAATTTGGAGATGCAAGGGAAACTTCGTCCAATCTTTTGATATCCCCATAACTCTTGACGAAAGTCCAGCCAGCGCGGCTCAAAAGGCGTATCAGCTCATGTAACGAGTATAGTCGGAGCCTTACCTGCAATTCAAGCTGTAGATGTAGTGAGTTGTTGTCCAAATTCTTATGATAGTACTTGGATCTGCTCTTTGCTACAGAGGTGTACTGGTCGAATTCCCATATCTCGTTGATTAATGATGTATCAAATTCATAAACACAATTATTGGGAGTATTCTTGATTCTCCAGTCCCTATTTTCAGTTTGTATAACTAAGATACAGCCAGGTTTAGCCAATTCTAGAAGTTGTCTAAGAATTCTATGATCTTCATCTTCAGTCAAATATCCTATTGAGGTAAACATAATAATTATAGCGCTGAAGTCAATCTCATTATTCGAGGATAAAATATTCTTGAAATCATTAATACTGCCGTTATAGAACCTTATCTGTTTCCCTAGCTCAGAAAATTTACTTGTTTCTGATTTGGCCTTATTTATGAACAGAGCAGATGGGTCGTAACCTACTACTTTATACCCTCTTCTCGCTAAATCGATCGAATGCCTTCCGATTCCACACGAGAAATCCAGCATCCTACTTCCTTTTTCAATTCCAAATTCCTCCAAAAGTCTACATAATCCCTCCACCTCAATTTTTGCCTCTTCTTTCATAGATTCAAGTACAGGTAGGTAAAGATGTGGATAGTTTAGGAATAGTTTTTCAGCCCAATTTGCCGAATTGGAATAGATCTCGTTCTGTGACAATTATCTAAGAGAGTAATCTCTCATACAAAAATTTTGTTTTATTTAGATTATTACTTAGATTATCACAAATCCTATAAATCAAGGGCTGGCTACTCCTACAGGTGGCGCAGAAATTATTACCGTACGCAAAAAATTACGTACGCAAAAATTATTATATCGAACGATTGTCGAGACGCAGCCTTAACCCTGATAATAAAACCAAGGTATGGCACAACGATTCGCAGAACCACTTTATAGTAAGAAATTGGTGGGGAACAGGATGGGGAATGAAAGGCTCTTTTGCTATGCCATATGCTTACCGTCTTGGACAGAATTTGTCGGATGACTTTTGGACTATCGACTAGTTAATGGGCAAGTAGAATACACCTCACATTATTTTTATTCCTAAGATGAATACCTATAACCGATATTCCCCTTCAAGACGTCAATGATGGAATACCGCCACTCTGGATTGTTTTGAATACAACACATACATATTGTCAATTTATAATAGCTTGATTTCTTCCCTTCTGACGCTACACCTAGTGAGATTCTTGTTAGTACAAAAGAGTTAGGAAGCAATTCCCAGTAGTATGCGCTAATAGTAGCACATCCATAAGTCTATATATATGGATATATGCATATAAGCATATACAGATATATACTTACATTGCTCCAGGCATTTTCATTTCAAGTAGCAAATCTTAGGCACCCAAAATAAGTGCCTACCAAAAATGAGTCTTTTGATGACTCCTTATTAAAATGACAATATTACACTTATTAGAAATCTTTCCTTTAAATAAAGAGTACAAGATATACCTACAGAGAAAGAAATGACTAAAAATCTGACACATCCTTGTATGTTTATATCAAAGACTTATCGTAAAGACTTTTAATTGACCAGTTTCGTTCCATGTCGCATTTGTCTCCAGTAGCTGGAACCATAGACAATAGACATAACCAAAGATAGCATGATAAAATGAGCACATGATCCGATATCTCTTTTATTCCGCTATGCTACTAATTAGTACATGCCATCATGTCAATAATGAAGGAGCGTGAATTAAAAAATAGCTATTGGTTTGATTTGACGCTCTCAGTTTGGCTTGGTGCTCGCTCTTCTGCTATCTCTCAAATAGTAATGTCAATACTATGTGAAATTTTGATTCATCATTTTATAGAATTCTTCATCGGACATGTTTCTTTTAGCTCCCAACCATTGTTCTACATCATTCCCAGCTAAATACCTAAGATTAGGATTTTCATCCTTGACAGCTTTAAGTACTATATTTGCTACAAGGTCAGGAGAAGACGAGTTTTTCATTAGCTCTTCAAAGGAATTAGCTATTTTTTTCATCATCTGGGAATACGGGGAATTTGGATCTTGGGATTTCTTTGCAACAACCGAACCGTTACCAAAGTTTGTTCTAATAACTCCTGGTTCCACTATGATTACTTTTATTCCAAATGGTTCTAACTCATATGAGATGGCTTCACTTAACCCTTCAACTGCAAATTTAGTGCTAACATATGCAGACCCGCTAGGAAAACCAAATCTTCCAGCTCCCGAGCTAATATTTACAATGGTTCCTGATTTCTGTCCTCTCATAATCGGAAGAACTGCCTGAGTTACCCTTATGAGTCCAAAGAAATTAGTTTCATACTGTGCTTTTATCTCATTCATAGAAAGGTCTTCGAAGGCACCATTAAGTCCATAACCTGCATTATTTACTAGAACATCTATTCTCCCTCCTGTTTCTGATGATATCGTCTGTATGGCATTCTTAACTGACACATCATCTGTAACATCAAGCTGTTGAATATGAACAGGCAAGTTTTCTTTGGTTGCTACTGATTTTATATTTTCAGCTTTGTTAAGTTTTCTCATTGTAGCATAAGTAAGGAAGCCATTTCTTGCTAGGGTTAGAGATGTTTCATATCCTATTCCAGTTGAGCTACCTGTGACAATGGCAACCTTTTGGTTAGTTGAAGAATCCATCTATTTTCCTGCTCACATACATACAGTATGTAGTACTTAAGTTAGAAAGTGGCCTAACCGCTACTTAGTAAGTGACTTCTTACCACACATTCTCTTTTGACAACGTTCTGGCATTTGGCAATCATCGATTAATTGATAAATATATCAGAATGCTTGTAACGATGTTACTTTTAAGCCCAAGTATTCTATCAGAGTTCCGCTTTGAGAAATTGAACTAATAGTTGCTCAACCAGAAAAGAAAAGAATGAAAGCTATGGAGTAGCATAAGCTTAACTATTCCAATTTATTTACGACCAAGTAGCTTTCCTATTTTAGGAACTTTAGCTAATGGATTTGTCGAATTTGAAGAAGATTGATTGGTACTACCACTACCTTTAGTTGCATTGGTCATGGCCTACTCATCTATTCATTTGAATTGTTACTAATTTGATTTTAATTCAGTTTAGTGTTCAGTAGAAGACAATTAAAAACATGGCTTATCATTTTTCTTTCTTTAGTCTTTATCCGAGAAGAAAAAGCAGCAACAACGGTTCCCCAGATTCCATCAAGTATGAGTCAGAGGCCGCAGCAGATTGTAGGCATTCATACCGTCTTGATGCGCATCATATGCTGCTATTGGGCCAATTGCTATAATAGCAAAGAGGAACTTTAGCAGCACTATTATTATGATTATCGCAACGATTACGACTATTATTGTCCATAAAAGGCTTAGAACCATAGCAAGCTCAATTGGTCAATATACTATAAAGCAGAAAATTGTAATTCTTATAGCATTTTCTTCGTAACATTTTTACTTCATAGAATGGAAATAGTGGTATTCTAATCATTATGCATAAGCTACGCTACTATAGGTGAGAAACTATTTCGTAGCCTATCGCTTGGTGCCTGTGTTCGTAATAATGTAGGCAGTATTCGCTAATATTAGCGGATCCATAATTCCATATATACGCATATAAGAATATACAAATAGGTATCTTACATTTCACAAGGATTCTCATTCCAAACAGCAGATCTACTAGTGGTGGCACATTATAGACCCAAAATGAGAGCTTACCAAAATGATCCTTTGAGTGAGTCCTTATTAGAATGACGATGTTAAACTTATTAGAAATTTATCCTTTAAATAAAGAGTACAAGATACATCTCGCAACGAAAAATGGTGACTAAAAATTTGACATAACTTTGTATTAGTCATTACTTATCGAAGATCCATAGTACAGACTCTTAATTGACCGGTTTCGTTCCTTGTGTCATTTGTCTCGGCAGCGGCGGATTATTATTATCAAATATGTGCTATCTAAAGTTTCATGAATCCCAGGCTGCACAGCTAATCCTTCAGATAGGTGACATTTCTTGTGATATATTTTTCAGCTCCTTCCTTTATTTTAACTACGATTGTACCGCTAGCTCTGTTAAATATTCTCTGTCTTTGATTGTTAGTAAATATCCATCCTAAAATGACATCTATTGGAAGTAAGAATGCCTTTCCGAAACTTTCTATTAGAGCAGCTTTTACATCAATATTTCTTGTACCATCCAAGTCTGTCGTCTTTAAGTGTAAGAGCTTCTTACCTATGGACTGACCTGTAGTCGACTCAAAATATGTCCAGTAGCCCATGAATACAAGACTAGAAATAATATAAGAAGTCCATGAGGCACCTAGCCTCCAAAAACCGATATTCATGCTAGTGCTTTCAAATGAATGTGGACCCGTAAGCCAAAACGGTAGAGATATTGCAGCATATATTATACCAAGTCCGAGTGAGATGATGATAAAATCTATTAACCATGCAATGAATCTATCAATCCAGCTAGCGAGTACTATTGTTTCGGTATCAGCTGTTCTCGTTGTTGTTGTTTCAGATGATGATGACGACAACAAGCCAGTTTCTGGTCTTGGTATGCTTTTCCTTCTATCTAATATTAGTACTATGACACCTGCTATCAAAACAAGGATGCCTGCTATACTTAGAATGCTGCCTTCTATTATTCCACTTAATGAATTAAAATTAACTTTATAATTTGCACCTACAAATGGAAGGTTGCCTGTAAACACACCGATACTCACAGGACTATTTCCTGAATTGTAGATCGAAACAGTGTACTTTCCAGTAATATCTGGCTTAAACGTAGTAAAAAGCTGCTTTGTGAATTCGTTGCTTGTCATTATCACACCGTTTGGATTTCGTACAGTTTCTCTTAGAGTGTTAGTTGGTATTTGTCCGCTAATACGTTCTACCTGTATTGCCAATGATACGGGCCGCGAGGTATCTGTTACCTGAGTAGATGCATTTACTACACTAGCTGGTTTAATCAAGATATCAGCGAGGATAGTACTTTCATGTATGATTGTGCTAGCAAAATAACCAGCCCACACCGCTGAAATGACTATTCCTGAAATTAATAATACTGCTCCTACAATTAAAATAATGTAAGCTCGCTGCATTGCTAACTATCGGTGTATATAGGATTCAGAAGCTATAAAGACTTGATGATTGCAGTTTAATGCCAGCTTAAGTGAGTTCAGAGATATCTCCTGCTAGTTCAGCTTGGCTTAGGTATCTTATCCTAGATTATCTACATATCTAATTGTTTCAAAGAGGATGGTGAAGCAAACTAACTAACTTAACAGTGCCCAATACTGAAGGATGATCCTGCAACAAGAGAATAAGAAAAGATAAGCTTCTCCTCAGGCTCAATCTTAACACAGAGCGATTTGACTCGTTCAATAAACTCTAAACTTTGGGGGTGGTAATAACAGACGAGTCAGAGGACAGGAGGATTTTTTTTCCAGATATTTTTAGATGCATGCATGATTTAAAAAAATGAAAACAGGGGGAAAGAGAATTTGAGGACACTTTTGAGAGAGTATGGCAATTTGTTTATGGCTCTCGTATGGTTATGTTACCAATCTCAAAATTCACGCTTATAGAAAAAAATCAGAAGGCATAATCATGAGGTAATGGGTGCGGATTCTAGCAAAAAATGATACTTTGCAAACATATTCTGAAATCCATTCCATTACCTATCATATTGCGTTATCGCCGGTTTCTTTTGTTCCTATATCATATGCTTCTGCAACTTCATAGACAAATATCTTGCCATCAGAAGCTGAACCTGTACTTATAACCCCTAAAATATCATCAATGATCTTCTTTGCTTCTGAATCTGATACAAGTATCTCAATCTTTGTCCAAGAGCCAAATTCTGGGACGTATCTGCGTACGCCTCTGCCTACATCTACTGGTTCGTATTTTGAATGACCTCTACCTCTAATATCATAAAATGTCATACCTCCAACCTTATACCTATGAAGAATATCATTTACCTCTCTCACACGTTCATGAGCAATTATTAGATCTAGTTTCTTCATACCTTTAGCAATTATCTTATAATGATCCAGTGTAGTGCTATTATATAACGCAGATCTCGTTGCGGAACGAAATGGTCAGAATAAAAAGAAGAACATATGCATATTGTGTCTATTTGGTGAGTGAGCAAAAGTCTATCTAGTAACTGAAACATTAGATCAAGATCAAAATATTCGAACGGTATATACATTAATGCATGAAAAACCACCGGATATGTAGTTATTCTATCTTTTCAATCGATCAAATAGTGTTATATAACAGGGACATCAATGCATGCCAAATTCACAGATATGGCTTGATGATGTTATTTTACCTAGGGAGATAAAAACATCGGGGGATTTACACAGCAATAACTTCTACGGCATTACCTATTTACCAAAGTACCTTTTTACTAACAACCCTATACTCCGATGCAAATAAATGAAGCAGGTTTGTTAGTAAGCATATGCCCTTTATTATTATTTATTCTGCGTGTTTATTAATAGACATCATTTCCCCAAATTGGTTATACACTTGTAAAAGATGTATGCCTTTTTCGGTTGTTTTAAAGAGCTGTGTTCCTTCTCGTTCTATTAACTGATTTTCTAACAGCATTGATAGATACTCCTTCAATTGGCCAAAAGATAGAAAGGCCTTGTACATTAATTTTGTTTTGGTTGCTCCTCCCCCGTTTGCAGCATCTAGAATTAACCCAATTATGTCGGTTCTACTTCTGTATTTCATACTTATTTATTCCCTCACTACAACAAATCAAACGTATGGTATTTATGAAAAGCTAAAAAATTTAAGCTATTATTTTGATCATACTGTCCTATGTATGATGAACTGACCATTCTTTTTGAACTTTAGAAGTTAACAAAGCTACAGCGGAATGAAAAGTGACTTGTTACTTGCAAGCAAAGTTATAATAATGACTTGCTAATATGTGCTGTATTTTATAATCATATTTCTTATAAAATATAGGATGGCAATGTATGCTTGAAGAAGAAGAGAGGTCACATGGGTGTTGTGTGGTTCATAAGCACCTCTGTTCTCCTCTCTTTATCTCCTTCTTGCTTCTGAGTTTGAAAGAATGAAGATAGATATCTAAATAAGAATTACCATTAACTAACCTCTATTACTATCTATAGCAGAAATTGAAAAGAATCAGTCTATTAAACCAAAATATATCTGCACTTACATAATATTTTATCATGAACCACACAACTATAGCGATGGCTGCAACGGCAATGGTTTTGATTGCAGCTTTGATTGTAGCAGGATTGAATTACACACCAACACAAGCACAGGCAAAAACAACGAGCAATGTGCGTGTTGCAGAAGCTCCGAATTCGTCAAGTGATACTGGCAGTTCACATGGACACCTTAAAGCTTCTGATGTCGCAAACCAGTATTTACACAATCCCAATGGACAATATACTATCCCAACTAACGGACAAGCACAGCCACAGCAGCAGCAACCACAACAAGGGCCAGCAGGACAACCGGCAGCAGCAGGCGCAGGAGGAGGAGCAGGATCCAACCCTAATCCAGCAATGTCGCCAGAACAGATACAACAATTAATGGGAATGTTATCGGGGACAAGAGCTAACACCAACATGGGAGTAGGACAGCAGCAGCAGCAGCAGCCACAAGGGCCAGCATCAGGAGCAGGAGGAGGACCCATGGGATTTATAAGCGGACTACTCAATAACTTGCCGTTGTCATCTGGCAGCAGCAGCAGCACTAAATAGGGCTCAGCCCCTTTTTTTTGAGCATGGAAACCATTATAGCTATATGTGGTGCACTAGTATGATACATGTTACTTTATCTGATAATATTAATACAGGGAAGCTAGAAGTAACACTCACCAAATCGATGATAGGAACAATTGATAGACAGCATCAAGATGTGTCACATATTAAAAAGATTGAGAGGTATCTCAAAGGCGGTAATAATAGATGATTGCAGAAACAACGAACAGCTTTACTCCTCTTTTAACCAGTGTAGGTTTCGGAGGAATTGCAGGCTTTCTTATAGGTTTGGCAATAAGGTACATTATAAAAATACTTGCAATAGTCGCAGGAATATTTTTTGCTGCTCTAGCATATTTGCAATCACAAGGAATTCTAAATATAAATTGGGAGAAATTACAAACGTTGTCGGAACCTCTACTATCGAGTCTCACAAGTAACTTGAATTCAACAGGAGGAACAGGACATGGTGCAACAACAACAGCAACTGCTGCTATTCCTAGTATCCTACATAGCAACCTACCCTTTTTACCAGTAGACATGGGTTTACCACTAGCAGGTAGCGCAGGCTTAGGGTTCGTCTTTGGTTTAACTCGAGGCTTATGAAATAAACATTTTCATACTATTATTTGCGAAGATTAGATCAACTGGTCCTCTTTTGCCAGGTATCCTAGGTTACGAAGATGTTAAAAACCTCTTCATGATGTCTTTGGATTTTAAAAAACTTGTGCCACGTGTGTATGAGGATAGGATTACGATAGTTGGATCTTACTGCACAGTTATGTGATAAACAATGTTCTGTGCTGCATTCTGTGTGCCAGTCGTAGTAAATTCTACACTTACTGCTTTAAATGTAATCTCATGTTTTCCAACTGGTAAGGGCTTTAAGAAAACATAGTATCCGTCCGCAACTGACTGGGAATGGCCTGCAGCAGCTCCAAAAATATTATTTTTTGGGAATGTAAAGTCAAACAATGGAGATTGTATCCTTGGGATTTGAGAAGTCTGTAAACTAATACCATCAACTGTCGTCTGAACGTGGGTTGTCTGACCCTGTTGGGATATTGCACATTTTCTCAAATCTGATTCAGTCTTTAATTTTGGGTATTCCGCATATGAGCACTCTGAGTCAATGATGGGAAACAGAATGGCCTTTTCGGAAGGGATATTACAATTACGCTCAGCTTTGCCAGTAGTAGAACCTGCTAGAAACCATACAGGACCATTCTGACTTTGAGCACAATTTACACCACTATTGTCACTAGCTGGATTAATATTAGAAGGTAGAGACATTAGCCATGTCCACCACTTTGTTGTCCATTGTCCATAATTCAAGCCGTATGGCATCGAGTCGCTTGTATATACACCAATGCTGTTCTTGTCGCCGGTTTTCTGAGCGTACGAAGCTAGAAACACAGTTGTTGTTCCTATTATGAAGAAAAATGCTGATACTATAATAAGTGTTGTTTGTATATCTTTCATAGTCAAGAACCTAATGAAAAATTATCTTATATGAATTTCTCCCCTGTTGTTGAATTAAATATTAATTGGCATTGGGTAAAGAATACAATGGCTGCTTGTATTAGTATGACATTGCTCTAATGTTAATAAGCAAGAGTTAGTCAGGTTAGGATCATATATCTCGTATCTAATTTAACGTATAATAATAAAGCAATTTTGATTGTAGTTTGTATAGTAGTTACTGTACTTACCATAGAAACATCTCTGGTCAGAAATTATAATTACACTAGCCCGGCGTCAGTGTATACTTTTATTCTAATAGCATCTGTGTATATTGTCGGACAGTACTTTATTTTAGAATTTGTTGGACAGAGGTCAAAGGAATTAGAAGGTAAAAGAATAATCCCTCCAATCATACATACATGTGTTAGAATACTTCAATATGTACTTTCAATACTTCTTGTAACTGTATTTTTGCAGATGATCTTGGATTCTCATTACTATAGCATTATGTTATCAGTAATTACATACTTAAGTTATATAACCGCCGTCTTTATGATTGGACTATTAGGACTACGGTTCTTTTCATGGTTTAAGTCAAATAGGAATGCGGTAGTATTTCTATATGGTTTAGCATCAATATCTCTAGCTATCAATGCATTATTGACACTTTCTTTTGTGACTATTTCATTTCTAAATATGCCTACTAGTATTGGACCAAACTTGCAAGAAGCCTATTATCTACCAATTCCTGGTTCCATACAATACCTGTTCAATTCTGCATATACTCTATCTTCGATTATATCGTTCATATTAACATGGACTGCCACAGCTTTGCTCTTACGCTCATATTCTCAGAAATTTGGAAAGATCAAATATTGGATTGTCATAAGTCTTCCCCTTGTTTATTTTATAAGCCAATTTCCTTCCTTTTCTCTGAATGTATTTGATTCATTACTTAATTCAGATCCTGTTTTCTATGGGATTGTCCTGTCGGTGATATTTAATGTAAGCAAAGCAGCCGGTGGTATTTTCTTTGGTGTTGCATTTTGGACAATGGCTAAGACTATACATAGTGACAGTATTGTCAGACAATATCTTTTTGTTGCCGCAGCCGGCTTTGTTTTATTATTTGTAGCAGATCAGGCTGCGGTGATGGTTAATGCTCCTTATCCACCACTAGGACTAACCTCTATTTCTTTCACTGGACTAGCATCATATTTGATATTTGCAGGAATTTATTCTTCAGCGGTTTCTATATCACAAGACTCAAAGCTACGCAAGTCAATTAGAAATTTTGCGTTAACAGAAGCAAGTCTACTAGATAGCATTGGATCAGCACATATGGAGCAGGAAATACAAAACAAAGTGATAATGCTCACAAAACAAAATCGCGAAAAAATGGTAGAAGAGAGTGGAATATATTCTTCTCTTACAGACGACGATGTAAAAGGGTATTTGGAACAGGTAATTAAAGAGCTAAGTAAAAATCACAATAAGAAATCTTGAAGACTCATCAAATCATGTTCTATAAAATAAGCTAATAACTACTATCGCAACGAATCTATGTTAACAAGATGATATTCCAAAGAATTTCTATATATTATAGATTTACATATTAGTGCCATAAGGTAGATTTGATAAATGAATAAAAGTTTTCTATCGTGGGTACGTTCCAAAGATAAGGAAATTATCGGTGTATTAGAAGAGCAGGCTGCAAATCTAGTAAAAGCAACCTCATATTTGGTTGAATTTATGTCAAGTTACAAGATAGAGGGGGAATCCAGATACAAGATAATAAAAGATCTTGAGCATGAAGGAGATAAAATTACCCACAAATTATTTACAATTCTAGACAAAACGTTTGTAACACCTTTGGACCCTGAAGACATATCCGGGCTTACTAGTGCCATAGATGAAGTCTTAGACGCTACCGAAGGAGTTGCCAATAGATTTGTGCTTTATATGATACCTGAACCCACTCCGCACATGGTAGAACTTGCAAAGGTACTGCTTTCAGCTTCTCAAGAAGTTCAGCTGTTAATAACGCGAATAAGAAACCTAAAAAGTGCTAATGATTTGATAGAGCATTCTCAAAATATAATAAACTATGAACATCAAGCAGATACTATCTATCGTACGGCAATTGCAGAATTATTTAAAACAAACAACCCCATTGAAATAATAAAGTTAAAAGAAATTTATGAGACCCTCGAGGGTGCACTTGATCGATGTGCTGATGTTGCTGATGTTGTAGAGGATATCGCACTAAAGTACGGTAATGGATGAGCTTGGTGGTGTTATATAATGGCAGACCTCCAACTCCTCGTTTATGGAGTGATAGCAACAGCGCTCTTTTTTGATTTTGTAAATGGTTTTCATGACTCTGCAAACTCGATAGCAACTGTTGTTGGAACTAGAGTTCTAAAGCCTGTTCAAGCAGTAGCTATGGCCGCAATAGCAAACTTTGTCGGTCCTTTTATATTTGGTACCGCCGTAGCAACAACAGTCGGAAAAGGCATTATACAACCCGAATTTTCTACAGTATATGTTATTCTTGCCGCGTTAGTAGGCGCAATTATATGGGATTTGATTACTTGGTACTTTGGACTTCCTTCATCAAGTAGCCATGCATTAATAGGTGGCCTGATTGGTTCTGGACTAATAGCAGGCGGCAGTAAGGCTATTGTTGTGATAGGAGTTCAAAAAACATTAGCATTCATGGTTATCTCACCGATGCTTGGTTTCGCGATCGCCTTTGCTTTTGCAGTTGCAATCATGTACTTTTTGCGTAAGGCAAGGCCTTCAAAGGTTAATAAGGGATTTGGCAAACTCCAAATAGCTTCATCTGCTTTTTTTTCTCTTACCCATGGAGCAAATGATGGCCAAAAGACAATGGGTGTTATTACTGCATTGCTGATTGCCGGTGGAATATTGCAGTCTAAATCCTTTATCGTACCTGTTCCAGTAATACTTGCTGCTGCATCTGCAATTGCGTTAGGAACTTTTCTTGGTGGATGGCGAATTGTAAAAACGATGGCTTTCCGGTTAACCAGTCTAAGACCTTATCAAGGGTTTTGTGCTGAAACAGGAGGTGGGGTTATATTGACCTCAATGGCATTGTTTGGAATACCAGTAAGTACTACTCATGCAATTTCAGGTGCTATCATGGGTGTAGGTGCAACTAAAAGGTTCTCAGCCGTTCGTTGGGGTATAGGTAGACGTATAATATATGCATGGATAATAACTATACCAGCTAGCGCTGCAATTGCTGCATTAAGTCTTGTTGTGATAAAAGCTATAACAAATGTAGGTAGCTGAATAATAATAATGATGATGATGATAATGATGATTATACAAATAATGTAGCATGCACAACTACTACTACCACCACCAAGACCTACTTCATATACCACTCCTCACCTTCAAATTCGCTTCCAGGAATGGATAGAGTATGATCTTGTCCATTCTTCTTTTTTCATCCACACCGACTTTTATTCTAGCTATATGATATCAGTCCGTTGTGCCTTCCAAGTACCTTAATCTACTAAGGAAAGATTTGATATTTGACTTTGCGCGTTTGGTGAAAACATGTAGAAGAGATATATAGACTCATTTATTTTTGACTTTATTTCACATGCAGGAAAATAATACATGTTATATGTATCACTAATCATATAGCAATTACAAGTTTTACTTCTATAATAAAAAGAAGGCTCTCCCTCTCTATAATGCTTTAAACAGAATCTATATGATATATGCACACATTTTAGATGCCAAGCAAATCTCCAACACCGCCACCACCTTGCTGCTGACCACTTCCGCCGCCACCTTTGCCTAAAAACCTACCAAGTAATGATTGTATTCCTTGTGGATTGCTATCTGCTTCTTCATTTAGCAAATTGACACCATGTTGCGTATATTGTGCAGCTTGACCTGGATCTTGTATACCAGCATTTTTCTGAACATGTTGTACTAACGGATGGTCACGCTTCATCTCACCTAGACCTGATAAAGCAGATTTCAGTCCACCTGCGCCGCCACCGCTTCCACCGCTCCCTAAAAATGAGCTCAATCCTTTTTGTATCATAGTTTGTGTGACATAGCCGATAATTGTCATCACAGAGAGTTTGATATCTATTGCTTATTGAAGCCAAGTCAGTTAGCTTTCAGCTTTACATCATATCGAAAAGGTGCATCCCTATCATTCCTGTATTTCGATAGATCTACATTAGGTTCAATAATTAAACAATCTCTTGCTTCAATAACTTGTGATTTTGGAACATCAAACCTCACTCTAATATTCGAATCGCTATAAATTATTACTAGCTCGTCAGTTTCATTAGCCACATGGCCTATAGGAGTCTTCCTATCTTTAGAGCGAACAGCTCTGTTAAAAAAGTATTTTGGAATGGTATTTTCGCAACTTGCCATTTCTCTTATATATTTACACCACAACCAAGGTAAATAACTTTTACATCGTATTACAGAAGCAAAGGTTCATTCATTCATTATTCATTTAATCTCTTTAAATAAATTATTCAAAATTCGCTATTTGACAGGTTAGCATTGGAAAATATGTAGTCAAGAAGACGGCTGGTCTTTTGATCTTTACTGTTTTAATCATGCTGATTATTATCAATAATGGTGAAGGTGATAGTCATAGGTTCCATTTCAGCCTCCTGATTTATGTCATTTTACTACCATTACAGGACAATGAGCATAATTTACGACACCTGATGCAACACTTCCAAGCAATAATTTCTTGAAGCCCGACCTACCTCTGGTACCAATTACAATTAAATCAACCTTATGATTTTCAGCATAATCTACTATCTCAGCTACTGTTGATTTGGTGGCAATAACAACATCTGTAGTCAGTTTAATATTATTATTTTCCTTTTTAGCAATTTCTCTAACCTTATTAAACCATTCTTCTGCTTCCTGCTGATGTGATTCTACAATCCCCATTAACGGAGTCGTAGAAATATCTGGGCCTGAATGATCCTCAGAATATTCATACCTTATTCCTCGAGGTATAATATGTAAAGCAATCAGATCGGCATCATATCTTTTTGCCATTACAATGGCATTTTCTGCTGCATTAATGGAGGGTTCAGAACCATCTATAGCAACAACTATCTTTGAAAACATCTTTTTTTCATAAGTCAATCTGGATCAACTAACTAACTTCAACAACAATAGAGCCGTTATTAAAAAGTTATTCATTGTTTGCAAGAGATGCGCAGTATGACTATTTGTGATAATCTAGATATTATCGATTTTTGATGATAAACTCACTATTTGTTCAATTTATGCAGGATATCTCCAAACCAACGTGCTAGAATATGATATCGATTATGATTGCTACAAGTAACTCATCACTAGTATGGTAGGTCTCAAATTTTGATTCTTTTCTTATTGTATTGCCCAATACATCGTATCTGTAATTATACTGATATAATGATGATCCAATAGCCATACAAACTAATCTTAATCGTTGGAACGAGCTAAAATAGATAGATGGTAGATAATACATGGGCATTCATGTTACAGATGAGCCACTTCTATTTATCTATCCGTCTCTCTATTCTATCTAACTAACTAACCAGAGCCATTCTACAGTATGTTTGATCCTTATTCCTAGATTTGTCCTCATTGCTAGAAATTAATGTCCCCCATCTTGCCATTACGATAATCGTCTAGTGCTTGAATTATCTCTTCTTTGGTATTCATCACAAATGGACCATATCTTGCTACTGGTTCATTTAACGGAATTCCTCCTATGAGAAGTATATCTAACGAGGATGCAGTAGTAGTAGTAGTGGTGGTGGTGGTGTTGGTGGTGTTACTCACGGTGACCGCTTCTCCCCCATCTGTATCAAAGACTACCATCTGTCCTTTCTTTGCGATGTTTTGCTTATCTGGAGTTCCAAACAGGCCCTCTCCATTTATAACATATGCAAATACATTATACTCCTTTGGAATCGACTGTACAAGATTAGCTCCTGGTTGAAGACTAAAGTGCAGGTAAGAGATAGGAGTTTGTGTGTCTATTACAGCACGAGAGCCTAATGCTTCTCCGGCAATCACCTTAACCTTAATTTTACCATCCTTACTTTCGACTACAGGAATTTTTGCAGAAGGAACATCTTGATACCTTGGATTTATCATTTTAGCAACACTAGGAAGGTTGATCCATAATTGGAATGCATGCAATCTTCCACCGGTACGAAGAAACTCTTTTTCTGGCATCTCGGAGTGAACAACACCAGCCCCTGCTGTCATCCATTGGACATCGCCTTTTCCAAGTTTCCCCGAGTTTCCTCTAGAATCTTTGTGTTCAAACCTGCCCTCAAGCATGTATGTTACAGTCTCAAATCCACGATGAGGATGAGAGGGTGCTCCCTTTGCTTCTCCTGGCTTGTAATCTTTGGGTCCCATCTCATCTAAGAGAAGAAATGGATCAAAATCCAAAAAAGAATTAGTTGGAAATGGTCTATGTACAACAAAGCCTCCGCCTTCTGTTGTCTCTAGGCTGTCTGTAATACGAGAAACAGAACGATACTTCAGATATTTTGGTTCATCTAAACTTGTAGTTTGTATTTTTGTCATACATTAGTATGGCGATAACACTATTTAACTCCAGTAGTATTATATAACTTAGTTGGTATCCGATACCTAACTCAGTAAGTTGCAGATAACTGCTTGTTAAATCTAGACGCTAAAGCTGACTAATGGGGGTTTCACGAGATATTAAAGAATACTTTACCGCATATTTTAACAACAATAGAATATATAATCATCACGAGGCCAGTTGAAGGGCCTTATTTTTAAAGATACCTCTCATAGTATATTGTTACAATGTGCTTTGTATGCGTAAGGTAGACTACTAGCATGATCTAAGTAGTCATCATTTTGCAGATCTGACGCTGACGCTGAAACTTATCAACGGAAAAAAGGAACCACAAGGTTGAAATTCATGTAAAATCAGAATGGACTCCAAGTGATTGTCCCATTTGGTTGGCTGTCTAAAGACGGCAAATTACTTTTAGTTGCAAGAACAATTAGAACATTTGCATATGGCTTTCTCAGTGTAGTTCTTGCAATCTATCTAAAATTAATTGGATTAGGAGATCTTTATATTGGCTTGATACTGACTGCTACTTTAGTAAACAGCGTAATCTTTACCCTGATTGCCAGCTTTTATGCAGATAGAATAGGTAGACGGAAAACCCTAATTGTATATGCAGCTTTAATGTCATTGTCTGGAGCGATTTTTTTTGTTACAACTAACTACATAGCATTAATTGTATCTGCTTTAATTGGAACAATTAATGTAACTGGAACCGAAACTGGCGCTTTTCTTTCAATAGAACAAGCTATATTGCCACAAACAAGCAACGACATTAAGAAAAGAAATACACTTTACGCCATTTACAATATGGTTGGAACTTTTGCAATGTCTGCAGGTATTCTCCTTTCTGGTCTACCACGGATCTTTGTACAGCATTATGGATTAAATCAAATTGAGTCTATTAGACCACTTTTCTTACTTTATAGCATAATTGGATTAGGAGTATTAGGAATTTACTTTTTAGTTTCAAAGAGAGTGGAGATTGATCTAGGTACGGGTGACAATAATAATAACCAAAAGATCATCACGAATCTATCAAAGCCCGTGAGGCAAGCTTTATCGCCAAAATCAAAGGAAATTGTTGGCAAACTATCTGCTCTTTTTGCTATAGATTCTTTTGCTGGCGGCTTTGTTATTCAAAGCATAGTATCTTTCTGGTTTTTTACAAAGTTTGGGGCTGACCTAACAAATCTGTCCTACATTTTCTCTGTCGCAGGCGTCCTTACTGCATTCTCGTTTCTTGTATCTGCAAAAATTGCAGATAGAATAGGGCTGATTAATACGATGGTCTTTACTCACATCCCCTCTAATATTTTGCTTATACTCACTGCATTTGCTCCTACCTTTCCACTAGCTATTGCATTATACCTCGCAAGAATGGCTCTATCCCAAATGGATGTACCTGCAAGACAATCATACATAGTTGCAGCAGTTAACGAGGATGAAAGGACTGCAGCTGCAGGAATAACTAATATTTCAAGGAATGTATCTCAATCTATCTCGCCATCGTTGGCAGGCTATATCCTGCAATCCTTGTCATACATATCTGCACCCTTGGTTATAGGAGGAGTATTAAAAATTGCATATGATATTGCCCTATATTTTAATTTCAAAAATAAGGAAAAGTCAGATGAAAGAGGATAGTTATAGCTGATAGCAATAATCTCGTATGTTAGGTTGCAAAGGGAATAGGAAGTCTGGAAGCAAAAGAATAATTTTTTCCAAGTTCTAGATCACTTATTAATCTACCATTGTTGTTGCACTGATAGCCACGTGCATATACTCCAGGCCCAATGCCAATAATTTTTTTGCTGTTAGGATCTTGACCTTTCTTTTCGTTCTGGAAAGGTTCGAGGACTAGCAGCAGCAATAACATCAGCACTAGCAGCCGCATTGACATAACTATTCATGATCAAAGTAACACAGAACGATCTCACCAATCTAAAGGCTGTAGATTAGCGCACCTTTAGTAAAGTTTAGCAATTACAATTAATTGTGTACTACCATAGCGTTTCATTATTCACCGATACATAACACCATGGGAAATAGTCAATTAATAAGGGGGGAGCTGCAAAACGTGAGCAGTAGGCTAAGCTCTCTTTCTCTTCCTCTTTTTCCATGTCTTTGTTATTGTTATTGTTGGTGTTTGAATATACCAAATTCCTCTTACGATGACTAGATATTCTCAATACTATAATACTAGATCTAAAAGCCGCTAATAGTGGTCTTACAGCTTTCAATATCATATAGATAATTTGTATCCTTAGAATTAAACTTGTCCTTATCATTGGTTTAAATAAATCATATGGATTGAGATCAGAAAGCTGCAATGCGAACAAATAAGCAATTAACAGAAGCTAATTGAGAGAATCAGCACAAGCAGGCTCTGGATAACGAGAACAAGCTCAAGAACAGGAAGAAGAAGAAGAATGATTATATTCAATACTTTTGTAACGTCGAAGGAGATAAGTGCCCTCTTACTGACCTACCAGGATCTTGAATCCTCTCATGGTTTGGATGCTCTTACAATCGAGATTATATGTATATCCATTCAGAAATGAGGTCAGATCTATAGCTACGTCATATATCATCGTGCTGAGTATCTGCCTATTTAGGTAACATTTACTAGGAAAATTTTTTCTTGTACAGATTCCTTTTCCCAGCTTCTTTTGTATATCATTTTTACCGTATCTGTACCATGATTTATTGCTTTGAAGGTAAAGACATCTGTTCCAGGGCTACCAAGAAGTTTGGTCGATGCAGGTTTATAATCATGTGATACTAAATTTAGAATGGTCGTATTAAATGTGGGAATCCATTGATATCCTGTTCCCGGATTTGATTGTAGTGTTATTGTAAACTCATGACCGTTTGATACTTTGATAGTTTCTTGTCCGCCTTGCATGGTTGAATTCACTAAACTGACTTTATTATAAGATCCAATACTGCTAATAGTGTTATCTAATGATGAATATTGCTGTGTTGTGGTCGTTGCCATCATCATCGTTGTTGTTGTTGTAGTTGATTTTTCTGCTGCTGCACCTACCGCCGTGAATGTACTCGGACCACTTCCACCACCACCACCGACCACCACATTAAATAGTATTAGTATTGTAACAGGAATAACGCCTAGTAAAGGCCTATTTATAGCTGAAAATACGTTGTTGCTGATATTAGGATTTCTCATTGTAACGATAGCAAATCTGCTTCCAAACAACTCGTATAAACATTTCTCTCTTCCTCTGATTTTCATTATCCAGCGCAAGACCCAAAAGGCTATTTGTATTTATGAACCTGCTGATAAACAAAGAAAGAGATAGACATACAGACAGACAGACAGACACAGACAAAATTCGACACCATCTAATACAGCATATCATAAACGATGTATGAGAAAAAGAGAGAGAAAGAACTACTGATAACTATCTAACTTCGAGGTGCTTCACAAATATCCTGATAAAAGAAGTTTCCATAAACCCCACCAAATTTCTTAAAAAGAGTTGCACAGTCTATGCTATCAAAAAGATAATGCGAGCCATCAATTATCTCATCAACTACTGTACTAGGAACAACATCGCCTACTCCTTGCTCACTTAGTGCCTTTCCACATAATGCACAATTGCTGGTTTGAGTCTTGCTTTTCTCCTCGTCTACCATATTGTTATACTGAGATCTGATACAGTAGCTAATACAGCTCTTAATGGTTTATTAAAGTAATAGCCGTAGTAATAAAGACGGCTAACATTATCTTCAATTGCATTAGTATACTCCACCACATTTATTTCTGTAATCATTTTTTTAGCCTTCGATAACTCCCTCGCAAACTAGCAAAACGTTTAGAAGACGACCCGTCGCAGAGCTTAACGGAGTCCAATACATACAAGATCGCTGTGCTTTCGTTCTTAAAATTGTTTTTGCTACTTTCTTGCCTACAATTAGTCACTTTATATGTTAAATCACCAAAAAATAAGAAATCCTATATATGAGAGTAAGGTCAACCAGATCTAGACCAAGTTAATGGCCAGTTGTATTGCTTTCCATTCCTATAAAGGCGGTACCGGAAAAACAACAATAGCTGCTAATCTAGCAGCATTGTTAGCAAAAAAAGGGTATCGCGTATTTTTACTCGATTTAGATGTATATGCGCCAAGTCTTCAAGCTTATTTTGATACCGAACCAAACAAATTCATAAACGATTTTCTAAATGGGACTGCAGAAATAAGAGATGTAGTCGTTGATCTTACTCCAACACTTGAACAGGTTTATTCTAGTAATAACGCTGCTGGCAGAACTAGCAGCAGCAATAGCAATAGCGATATCAACGCCACCACCACCGCCTCCTCAAATCAAAAAGACATAGGAAAAGGCAAGGAAAAGGAGAAAGGCAAAGGCAAAATAGCCGGTAAATTATGGGTCGGATTCTGCAGTTCAAAGAAAGAAGAAATTTACAGACTTGAAGGAGGCGGCCCAGGGAAACAAGACAGCTCAAAAATACAACTGCTCAGAAGGTTTATCCTTTTAAGAGAACAACTGATTTCTCTCCACGATGCAGATTATATAATAATTGACACAAGCCCTGGAATAAGATATTGGTCTATAAATGCGCTGGCTGTAGCAGATACTTTGTTTCTAACACTCAAGATGGGTGACCTTGATATAACCGGTACTAGAAAGATGGCCGAAGAGATCTATGGATCCTTTACAAAGTTTGGTGCCAGATCCTACCTTGTAATGAATAGGGTCGCTGGATATTGTGTCCCACAACCTCTTACAATCTCTTCATTATCGCCAACAGGTGAGCACAAGAACATTAGCCAGCCTAATTCCTCTTCTTTCTTTACCTCTCATTCTCCTCATGTCTCTGATACTATCAGTAGATCCGCAACAGGCGGCCGTGGTGGTGGTGGTGGTGAAGATAGCGGTACTCTCGCATCTTCTGGCACTCATGAAGGAAGTATTACCAGTACTTCTTCCTCTTCTATTATGCAACAACAAAAAGACGAGTCTAATGTGATTGCCAGCATGCTTTCAAGTGAAGTTAGTATGGATGTGATCTCTGCTATTGCCTGTTATTGTGATGTGCAGTTCAGTAATAAGGAGTTCCTGACTGCTCTTAAATATCCAGACCATCCTTTTGCACAGCAATTTGAAAAACTAGTTCAGACAATCGAAGCAATGCAAGTTAATAAGGCTAAATGATTCGTGTACTTATTGCCTATTAACTGAATCTTTTCGTATACTTAATAGCTGGGTTCTTCTAAATAAAGGATGATTACTGTCATGAGTACAACCAAAGACTCTACAAATAATACTACTATCAAATTGAAATTGGAAAATTTTAACTCCTGTAAAACATGGTTAGAAGGATATAATTCTCCAGCAACAAAGAATACATACAAGATTCATCTCTCAATGTTTTGTAAACACCATAGTATCGATGCCGACCGTTTAATCCACTTAAAGCCAGAACAGATCAAGCAGATGGTTATTAATTATGTCATACATCTTAAGAAGATAGCCAAACCAAATGTTGGAAAAGCAAAACGTGGTCAAATATGTGTCAATTCTGTGAAACGTTATCTATCTGGTATACAATCCTTTTTTCGAATTTCATGAAATAATCATAAATTGGAAAAAGATTGTCAAATACTGTCCTGAAGAAGTACCCAATAATTTAAGAGCATATACAGGCTGATCTTAGAGATCGATGTCTTATTCTTCTGATGACATCTACTGGGATTAGGGTTGGGGCTATCAAGGATTTAAAGATAAAGCACCTGAAAAGATTGCAAGAAAATATAGCATTTTTAACCGTTTACCCCGAATCTAAAAAGGACAGATACGATGCTATGTTATCGCCTGAGTGTATGGCAGTACTGGACGAATATTTTGAGTTCAGGAAAAGACGACATGAAAAAATAACAGATGAATCTTGGATCATAAGAGATAAATTTGCTCTTTTTTCCCAGGCTACTCATAGGGCAAAACCACTTTTAGAACGAACAATAAATGTACAGATAAAACGCCTCTTAACAAAAGCCGGTTTATCGTATGAACAGCTGCAACCAGATCATAGTCTGAGAAAGTTCTTCAATACTACAGCGATGAACTCAAAAGTAGATCCTTCATTTAAAAAATTACTGATTGGACATAGTATAAAGTTAGACGATGTTTATTATGACAAAGGCAATGAAGATTCGAGGCAACAGATAGTAGTTGAATATATGAAAGCTGTGGATGCATTGACTATCAATGAAGAATACAAACTGAAAAAGAAGATATTAGAATATGAAGACAAATTGAAAGATGTTCCAAGGATAGAACAACTAGAATCCCATCTAGCCAACAAAATCATAGAACAAGATGTAATAAAGAAACAACTGGAGAAGCTGCAGGTAGAAAAACAGAACGAAACGCATGCCATCGAGCAAAAATACGAACACGATATGAACACCATGCGAGAGCAGATGGAGCAGATTATGTCGTTAATACAACAAAATCCTATACTGGCACAAGTGAAACCGGAAGCGCTGATGCAAAAGAAGTTGCCGTAATTGAAGTCTGTGTACTTTTATGATGGAATTTTTATTATACCCAGCTTACTCCTTCATAACTTGTCTATATCATTACCAAATGGTAATTATTTCAACATGAGTGGACAAGCTATACTTAGTATATCATTAAGAATAAATGGATATTCTTCAATGGTCTTTCTATTTGTCTCTTTGGGGTCCAAGACACAGTTTTTCCAAATCCAAAACTTGTCCAATCGTGGATTTTCCAACAGTTTGGACAGTTTTCCAAACTGATTCAAAACTGTAAACATGTTTACAAATCTGTAAACAATTGACAAAAATATGTTTACTCGGTAAACAAATTGTAGACAACTCGTTTCTTTGTCATCTTAAGGACTATTCGACGGTAAGAAAATGATTATTATCTCAGTGCGGAAATACCTGCGAATTATCCCTTATAAATCCATAATTGTCACACGTTTTCCAGTATTTGATAAGAATCTAGTTGATTCCCAGCTAGTTTTTTATAATTATTTCGTGGTATAACGATAATGAACCAAAAAATAATAATTGCTCTCATAGCAGTTGTTGCAGCGATAGGATTAGCGGCTACAGTAGCTACAAGCAATCTGGCGTACGCAAAAATAAAGCCTGAGACTACCGACACAGGTTGTACAAACAATGGCGGCGGCTCACCAGGTGGTCAACAGCCAACATGCACTGGTAGTGGATTAACCCAACAAACTGAGACTACCAATGTAAATCCAGCTGGAAGCGCTCCACCAGGACATAACAAGTAAATAACATACCTATTTTTTTAGCTCTACTTTTAGATTAGTAATTTATGATCATGTTTGAATAATAATAACCGGATGAACACGTAAGCGTATGATGACACTCATATCACTCATATCATCTGTGGTCGACTACGCAGTGTCAAAAACTTTAGATTCAGAGGCAGTAAACAGTTTAGAGAGTCTGATCTTTTTTAGCTTCATTGGTCGATAAAGATGTATCAATATGAGCGTCCAATTGTTGAACCTGAAACAAAAGATAGATGACAAGCTCAATCAAACTAGAGTGGAAATGCACAGAGTTCAGGATATGACCAAGAGAGATAATTTATGGATCAAGGCAGAAACCCTTCAATGGGTTTTAGATCAGATGCTGATTTTAAAGAAATAATGTGTAGTCGATCTCCAGATTTTTCTTTGTAAATGCTTTTTCGTTTCTATACTATAGTACTATTTATGAACCAAAAACAAACGATAGCCTTCTTGGGCGTTTTTGGAACGTTTTGTTTTTGCTAATTACCTATCTTCATTATTCAAATATTTTTTATGTGTTTCCATTCTAGCATAAAGAAACAGTTATGTGGAAACATTCCCTATTATTAGAAATTCACCGACTTTATTCTAAGAATTCTCTTTGGGTTAAATCCGTGTTAACACCTGCTGCTGCTCGGACTCCTTCAGCAGCGGCAATAATTAATTGTGCGGGAGTAATTACAGATGCATCGCCTGCCGCATATACTCCTTGAATGTTTGTTCTACCAAACAAATCTACAACAATACCGCCAGGTGGATTATATTTGCATCCTAATTGTTTACCAAAACCAGACGCTTGAACTGGTTGCGGCGCCACAAACCCACCTTTTCTCAATACGCTTTCTCCATTTTCAAAGACTATTTTCTCCATCTGTCCGTTTTTTCCTTCAAAGTTTTTAATTTTATGTTCTATTATTTTTATTCCCTTATTCTCAAGTAAAGTTTTTTGCGCAGAATTTTGAAAGGCCTCACCATTTGTGCATACGATCAAGTCTTTAGACCAATTATAAGTAGTCTGAATAAAACTAAAAGTAGCCTGAACTTGTTCACCTATAATAACAACCAAAGGTTTATCTCCTAATTCATATCCATCACAATAGGGGCAATGAAATAAACTCTTGCCATAGTAGTCAGAAATATTTTCTATATTTGGTAAAACATCTTTTAGACCTGTAGCGATTATTATGGTCTTGGATTGATATCGTTCGTCATTCTCTGACGTTAATAATTCAAACGGTAGTTTACTGTTTTCATTATTTTTGATTACTGAAGTTACTTCTCTTTTTGCATATATAACAGAAGGATATCTACCTAGTTCCTTGTGAGCAATTTCTCTAAATTCTTTTGGTTTTATCCCGTCGCGTGTAATAAATCCATGGGATTCCTGTGAAACAGCATTTCTGGGAGTGTTGTTATCAAGCAATATGACGTTTCGTCTTGCTCGTCCTAAGATAAGAGCAGCATTTAAACCCGCAGGACCTCCACCGATAATAGCACAATCAAATAGCGTGTCTATTCGATTCTAATTGCATTGTATATGTTTAATATGCTTTTGCAAGATCCATTGGATTGTAAAATAATTTGTTCTGCTTTGCTCTAAAACCATCACACTTCCTAAAAAGTATATAGATAACGAAGTGAAAATCTATCTAATTAATGCAAATTCCAGGCATAGCTGACCTCATAGAGAAAGGGACCATACCTGAGAGCCTGTTACTTCTTACTGGGCCAGCCGGAGCAGGTAAAAGTATTTACTGCAAACAGTTCTTCTCAGACGGATTAATAGATGGTGATTATTGCATTTATGTTAGCTCAAGTTTAACTGACAGACAGTTTAGAAAACAATTCCCTAATATAGAAAAGTTAATCTTAATTCAAAATTCAAAATTCATAAACCCATATCTGTACCCTATATCGCCATCGCCCTCATCTCCTTCTTCTTCTTCCCCTTCATCCCTTAGTACTCAAGACCAATACTCTTCACAATCATCGTCATCTTCTTTATCATCATCACCATATTCGTTCTCTGTTTCTCGTCGGGTTAGCGACAATAACTATGACGATAATAACGTTGCCAACAACAGTTTTGCAAACAATGAAAGGAAAATGACCGAGAATCAAACCCTTGCTACCAAGCTATCATTGACTCTAAGAGATATCCAGGAATGCATTGCACGCGTAAAATTTGCTGAGGACAACTATCATGATGCTAACAGGGTTGGTAGTAGTAGCGGTGTTGGTGATACATATGTTAGTAGAAGTATCAAAGATAGTAGTAGTTTCGATAGTATATCTGGTAGTCAGAATAATACTGATTTATATCCTTCCTCTTCCCGTCCTTCCTCTTCTTCTTTTTCTTCTCATTTTGATGAAGGCAAGACCAGTACTAGATCTGTCAGAATAGTTCTTGATTCGTTGACACATCTTTTTGCAGTATTTGGAGAAAATGCTGTTCTCAAATTTATCAATGATCTCTCATTTATTTTGAAGGAAGCTGACGCGATGGCTATCTTTACTTTGACTAGCCCATCGATGAACCCATATCTAACCAATACTCTAAGTTCCTTTTTTGATGGTGTCATCGAAATAAAGGTTGAAGAGAATAATGGATTTCTGAGTAGAAATATAAGGCTTCTTTCAATCAAAGGTATGTATCATAATCCTGCCTGGATCAACTTCAAAATCTCTGATGATGGCAGCCTGGCATTTGGCGATCAAGCTTCGTCTTTGACCTGTATGTTGTGTGGAAAAACGATTTTAGGTACGCCAATATTGGATTCTGATTACATGTTCGATAGCCAAGCTTGTTTAGAAACCTACAAAAAGCTTGCAGTCCTTAAACCCCCGTGCCGCGATCGCTTTGCACCCCAGCTCAAAGATCTTCGCCGACTTAGGACAGTTGTAAGGCGCGGTCTCGCTGAACGCGCCCATGACGGCGAGCCTCAACCGGACTGCTTCCGACTTTCCATCCCGCCAGCGAGTGAGCGTCAAAGCCCCATCCGCTCGAGCCTCCGCCACCGCGACTGCGCGAGCCAATTCGATCCGTGCATCGCCGGCGAAAGGCTTGCCATCGGTCCCCAGGATGACGTCGTTCTCGCGTAACTGCCCGTCGGCCGGCGATCCTGCGGCGACCGACGTCACGAGGATCTGCCGCGCATCGATCGTCTGGCCGAGTGCGGAATAGATCCAGCCGCGCGCGCCGGTCGGACCGAGTGTCCAGTCGTGTGTCTCATCGCGCTTGCCCCCTTTGGTGAGATCGGGGATGGGCTGCGGGTCGGTCTTCGCCGCGGTGCCGGCCCGCACGTCGAAGATTGATGCGCAGCCTAATGCGACCAGCAGGAAAATTCGCGCGCGAAGTCGGAACCGGGTCATCATGAGATCGCCCTCTCTCCGACAACGATACCCGCCAGACACGTTGCCCGCATTCCATTTTTGCAAGCACGCCCCCATCACGCCGTCTGCCGATTGTCCATCAATCGATCGAATCATCCGACGGGATTGCCGGCGAGACGCGGAGGCGGACTTCTTCGATCGCGCCTCGAACGGGCAGGCCGTCGGGAGCGGCGGAGAACAGGTGGAACGTGACTTCCCTCTCCGCGGCTTGCAGGTTTTCGCGGCTCACCTCCGCCCAGAGGCGGATCGACCGGGCCGTCGGGATGGAGAGCTTGCCGGATGGCGCGTGATCGGCGCCGGTGACGGAATAGCGGAGTGCGTGGGGCGCGGCCGGCGACTCGGGGTGGATCAGGACAGAGACCCATGTCTGCTGCGGCAGTGGCGGCCGGATTCTCAGGCGAATCTTTCCTTCGAACGGCGCGGGGAGTTTCGAATCGGGATGCCCGGCCAGTTGGATCCACGGCGTCGGCTGGTTCTGGGCCAGGACCGGATCGAGAAGCGACGCCGTGTCGATCGCGATGGTGCTGTAGGTTCGATGCTCGAAGGCAAATCGCGGATCGGCGCGGGCGGCAACGCCGGCGCGGTCCAGCACCGGCTGAAGTGGGGAAAGGCGGCTGGTCAGTAGCAGCGTCGGCTTGTGCTCCTGCAGCAGTTGTTCGAGCTCGGCAGGCGTGGCGGCGGTGACGCCGGTGAGATGTGAAAGGTAAAAGCGGTCACCCGGCGGGACGGTAAGGCCGAGATCCCACTGTTCAGCGCGGACCGGCAGGCCGGCCATGATGAGTCTCGCGTCGCCGCGCGCGATCGCGGGACGGAAGACATCGTGGATGTCCCGGGTGGCGTAGTTCTTGTGATCGCGCGGCTGCAGAAGCATCGCCAGGGCGCAGATGCGGAAGACCAGCAACAGCGCGATCGCCACGAATGCGACACAGAGGAATCGACGCGCCGCCGGCGGGTTCATCCGACGAAGCGCAATTTGGCGCGCGATCCAAATGCCGACCTGCTCCAGCAGCACGGCGATGCCGATGCCGATCAGGGGGAAGACGGGGAAAAGATAGTGGATGAACCGCGTCTTGATCAGCGAGCACGCGATCAGCCAGCCAATGCCGGCCAGGGCGATCAATCCGAACGCGGCGCGGCGAGGGTTGTCGCGGATCGACCCGACGAGGGCAGCAAGCAGCGCGGGGATCGTCAGAAAGAAGGGTACGGACGAGCGCGTCAGGTGGACGAGATAGAAACCTCCGCCGCGCTCCTCGCCGCTGTGGAAGGCGGTGGTCGTTCGCTCAAGCACCTGGCGGTGAAGCAGTGCGTGGGTGTAGTCGCTGCCGAAGCGGGCCCATTGGAGCAGATACCAGGGCATTCCGACGGCGAGCATGACGAGGGCAGCGATCAATAGTCCAAGCAGCAATGATCCCCGCCGGCCGCGTCCGAAGAGCATCGCGTGGACGAGAATGACCGCGAGAATCGGCAGTCCGAAGAGAGGCTTGAGAAGCCAGGCCAATCCCGCGAGCAGGCCGATAGCGATCCAACCGCCCCACCGTGTCGGCCGATCGAGCGATCGCCAGTAGAGCAGCAGGCAGAACGCCATGAGGCAGGCAAGCCCGGCGTCCATGCCGCCATAGCGGACGCCGTGATCTTCGAGAAAGGCGCGATTGGTCAGCAGGAATGCGCCCGCCATCGCGCCGGTTTCCGGGGAGATCAACCGGGCGCCGAGCCATGCAGTGCCGACGACCGCGAGCACGCCGAAAAACGCCGACCAGGCGCGATACTTCACCTCAAGGCCGGGGACCAGGTTGTATGTCGAGGCGGAAAGCCACATGTAGAGCGGCGGTTTACCAAAATAAGGGGTCGGGGGACGCGGGCGGAGTGTCAGCCATTCGCCGGTCGCGCGGATTTGATCGGTGCAGATCGCGTAGAGCGCCTCATCCCCTTCAATCCGGTTCCCGCCCAGATTCGTAAACGCCACCCACGCCGCCGCGACGGCGAGGATCAGGCTGTAAAGGAAGGTGCGAGCCGGAGGCATCGGGAGCATCGTCCACAGATGGACGCATATGGAAAGTCCGTTCCCCACTTTGGCCAACACCCACCCGCTCGGATTTCGCGTCCAGCGATGTGATTGTGCATGGATTCACGCAGATTGACACAGATAGAGGGCTCCTCTCCAATCGTCCCTATCTGTGTTCATCCGTGTCCATCTGTGGACCAACCTATTCTGTGGCCGGAGAGAGAATGACCGACCCCCGTATCACCAAGCTGGCCGATTTGCTCGTCAACTACTCCTGCGAAGTGAAGCCCGGCGAAAGCCTGCTGCTGGAGGCGATCGATGTGCCGCACGCGTTCACGAACGCGGTCGTCACTGCTGTCGCGAAGGCCGGCGGGTTGCCGGTCGTGCTGCTGAAATCCAACGAGGTGCAGCGGGCGCTCATGATGGCGGGGACGAAAGCACAGTGGGAGATCATCGCCGACGTCGAGAAACGGCAGATGGAGAAGGCCAACTGCTACATCGGCGCACGGGGAAATCCGAACGTCTCGGAACTGTCCGACGTCCCGGCCGACAAGCAGAAGCTCTACGAGCAGTCCGTCTGGGAGAAAGTGCATCGCAAGGTGCGGATCACCAAGACGCGCTGGTGCGTGCTGCGCTGGCCGAGCCCGTCGATGGCGCAGATGGCCGAGATGAGCACCGAGGCGTTCGAGGATTACTACTTCAATGTCTGCACGATGGACTACCGCAAGATGGCCAAGGCGATGCAGCCTCTGGCCAAGCGGATGATGGCGACCGACAAGGTGCGCCTGAAGGGGCCGAACGACACGGATCTGACCTTCAGCATCAAGGGCATCCCCGCGATCCCCTGCGACGGCAAGGTGAACATCCCGGATGGCGAAGTCTTCACCGCGCCCGTGCGTGAGAGCGTGAACGGCGTCATCCACTTCAACGCCCCCACCATCTACCGCGGCACCACCCACAACGACATTCGGCTGGTCTTCAAGGATGGCAAAATCGTAGAAGCCACCAGCAGCGCCACGCAGAAGCTGAACGAGGTTCTGGATGCAGACAAAGGCGCCCGCTACGTTGGCGAGTTCGCGATCGGCTTCAACCCTTATTGCACGAAGCCGATGAAGGACATCCTGTTCGACGAAAAGATCGCCGGCAGCATCCACTTCACGCCGGGCAGTTGCTACGACGAAGCGAGCAACGGCAACAAGAGCGGCATCCACTGGGACATGGTCATGATGCAGACCCCGGAAGTCGGCGGCGGGGAAATCTGGTTCGACGGGAAACTGGTGCGGAAAGACGGGAAGTTCGTCGTGAAGGAACTGCTGGGGTTGAATCCGGAGAAGTTGAAGTGAGCGATCGTCCGTCGATCCGGATGATGATCCCCGCGTAGCGGCCGGCCCGAACGTCCGATGGTGTCGTTTGCGCGGACCATGTCTGTCATTAACGGGAGGCAGCGATGAGCGAGCAGACAAGACCGCACGTCGTCGTGATCGGTGGACCGAACGGCGCGGGGAAGTCAACGTCGGCGGCGACCATCCTGCCGGTATTAGGCATCCGGCACTTTGTGAATGCTGACGTGATCGCACGCGGACTGTCCGCGTTCGATCCGGAGTCCGTCGCGGTCGCGGCAGGCCGAGTGATGATCGAACGACTGGATGAACTCGAGCGGCAGCGTGAGTCATTCGCGTTCGAGACCACCCTGTCGTCCCGGACGGTGCAGACACGACTTCGACGATTGCTCAACGCGGGTTATGCCGTGGACCTGATCTACGTATGGATTTCAAGTGGGGAGGCGGCAGTGGACCGGGTTGCCGGCCGCGTTCGGAGTGGCGGTCATCATGTCCCTGACGAGGACGTGAAACGCCGCTACAAACGGAGTCTGTCCAACTTCTTCCAGTTGTACCGACCCCTCGCAACGCACTGGCGTATGTACGATAATTCTCATCCTTCCGGACCGCGACTAATTGCTTTCGCCGATGCAGGATCGGAGACTAAGATACTGGATGAGCCGCTGTGGGGGCGGATCCTGCAGGAACATGGCCATGGAACCATCCCAAACGATTGACGAGTTGTTTCGCGAGGGTAAGCCGATCGATGACGCGGCTCGTGAGGGCGTGCGCCAGGCTTTGCTGCGCCACAAGCGGCTCGGAGAATCCATCGTCGCGTGCGTGAACGGCAAAGGTGTGATTATC
>JADMIO010606962.1_pt1 | contig 71755 bp, 71 predicted proteins | sample 8958161 | NCBI WGS metagenome assembly JADMIO01 (sample SAMN16585339, study PRJNA669376) | soil metagenome | isolation source: Crop rotation soil | place: USA: Cullars Rotation, Alabama | collected 2011 | reverse complement strand
CGCGACTTCAAGTCACGTGAATTCCAAGCTTCGGATCCCACTGTGCTGGAAAGAACGCTCGACCCGCCCCAGGACGAATAGGAGGCGCGCAAGGTCGCATGGCCAACGGGTCGAAACCTTCGCGCAAGATTGCCCTGCCAGCCTTTCAGTCGGTGCAATTGGCGAGCCTGGTTGATGCGCCGCCCGCCGGCGAGGGCTGGATCCATGAAGTGAAGTACGACGGCTTTCGTATCTTGCTGGCGATCGGAGGCGGACAAGCCCGCGCTTACACACGCGCAGGTCTTGATTGGTCCAAGAGGTTCGCGCCTATCGTGGCGGGGGCCCGGAACTTGAATGCCAAGTCCGCGCTCATCGACGGCGAAGCCGTGGTGCTGGATGAGCGCGGCCGTTCGCGCTTTCAACTGATCCAAGGCGCGATGCTTCCGAAGGGCGCAAGCCCGGTCCTCTATGCTTTCGATCTCCTCTCCATCGATGGGGTGGATCTGACCGGGCTCGCGCTGCTTGAACGAAAGCAGCGCCTCGCCGCGCTCGTAGGGCGGCGCAAGAGCGGCGTTATTCGCTATGCCGAACATTTTGTTGAGCCGGGCGAGAGCGTCTTCAAAGCTGCGTGCAAAGAGGGCCTTGAGGGCATCATCTGCAAGCGCGCTTCGGCGCCTTATGTCGGCGCCCGCAACGCTAACTGGCTCAAGGTGAAATGCATCAAGCGTCAGGAATTCGTAGTCGTCGGCTGGACGGAGTCCGACAAAAATCGAGGCTTTCGTTCCCTCATATTAGCCGTGAATGAACGCGGGAAGCTGCGCTACGCCGGCAAAGTCGGAACCGGCTTCGACGTCGCCGAAATCGATCGCTTGTTAAAGCAGATGAAGCCTTTAAAGCGCGCGGCGGCTTCTATCGAGGCTCCGCGCACGGCTGTGAAAGGCGCCCACTGGATCGCGCCTACGCTCGTCGCCGAGATCGCTTTTACCGAGATGACGAACGAGGGCATTCTGCGACATCCGAGCTATCTGGGGCTCAGGGGAGACAAGGCGGCGAGGGACGTCGCCGTGGAGCGTCCGCTACCGGCGACAAGAAAGCGCGTACCGGCGCGATCAAAGCGCCGGAGGGACTAAAGCGCCGGAGGGACTAAAGCGTCTCTCCGGGTACGCTGGGCAAAGGGTTTGTGACAATCGGCGGTGCTCGAACCTAACGAACGAAAGCGACCGCAGAAAAGTCTCATCGCCGCTATGCACAATGCGAGCGCCATTGACACGCTCTCAGCACACGGGCGCATCATTAGTCGGGCGGCTTTGATCTCAGTGCGGGCAGAATAGGCTGGCTTGGCCCGTGGCCGGGAAACAATTCCTGCGGCCGCTTGCTGATGTTGTAACTCTCAAGCGCCTTGATAATGCGTTCGCGCACCACCTCGCGGCGTCGCCATTGCTCGGCGCGGTCGCGGCCTTTCTCGGCTCCGGTCAGGAGCTTCCAAGGGATGTTGTCGATCACTGCGCCGATGCACATGCGCAGGCTTTGGCGGGTTTCTTCGTCCATGGGCCGCTCGCATTCTGCGACCCCACATGCAACGGCGATAAAAGCGCGGCGAGCCATCGGCGTCCATCTCAAAATGAGCCAGCCTCGGCAAAGCGGGCAGGGAAGAGCGACAATTGCGTCGATTGCCATGTTCGGATGCTGTTCGATTGTTCAACCTGGACACCTGTTGTGCGGCGCCGCTCGCCAAACACCGCTTTTGGTGGTGTGGACGGCGCCCGCCTGGCGGCGGCGAATTGAAATCTGGCGGGAGGCGCGACACTGAATTAGTCTCGGTCGCGGGAGACTGCTCATGAATGCGCGCGCCTTGATTGCGATTTTGCCGTTTGTGCTGGCGCTGGCGGCGTGCCCCGCCGCCAACCCGCCTTACACGGTCCTCAATCCGAACGATTATCACGTCTTCGTCGCGCCCTGGTCTCCGGCTGATCAACCCTTCTGCGCTGCGTTTCAATCCGCTGCTGATTGGGAAGCGCGCATGCATCCTGCCGCGGTAATGGGCGAAAACAAGTTTGCGCCGCCGTCTGAGATTTGGCGCGATCACGCCGTCGTACTGATGGCGCGCGAGACCAACCCCGGCGATCCCGCGCAGCTTTTCACGGTGACTGGCGTCACCAAATCCACCGATGCGGATGCTTTGGACGTGCACACAACTTTCACTCCGGCGGCTCAGTCGACATACACCATTGTCGCCTATGTCGCCGTTGCAGTGCCAAGGCCGCTGCCGCACGTCGTTCATTTCAACGAGAACGGCCGCGACGTCTGTGAAATCAGACCCGCTTCGTAATGCGCTGCGCACGCGAAATGCGATGATCGTTCGCTGCGGCGCCGATCCCGCGCTTGCGTTTTATGCCAGCGCACGCGCCATCCAAGAAATGCGGCGATATCGGCGGGTTCGCGGGCCATCGCGCCAGCGTGGGTACTAGCGCGCGGCCATACAATCGATCCAGGCGAGCGCCGCGGTCACGCCGTTTAGGCTGAATTCCACGCTCGTCTGCCCGCCCTGGCCCTGATAGGTCCAGCGCGCGACGCGCGATCGGCGCAGGGAGACAACAATTCTGTCCGCGACAGTTTGATCGAAGACGCGAAACTCATTCCCGCCAGGCGAGGTCGGCGCTTGCTTGCCCTCAAGATCGTAGAAGTCGTAGCCGATGTGGATGTCCATCGGCGTGGGCGTGGCGGCCGGCATAGGCGCTGCTGCAGCCAGCTCGACTTGGTAGGGCGCGCCATGTGATGGCCTCGCCACGCGCAATTGCTGCGCAAAGGCGGCGCTGCGCGCAGGATCGGCGAGCGCGAGCACAGCTGAGCAATAGCCATCCGGACGACACGCGCCAACGACGGAGCCGAACGTAGCGCGCGTCTCGCCCGAGACGGAGCGCACTGTGGCGGCGCACACTTCTCGTGCTTCGGCTGCGCCTGCAGCTAGGGCCAAAGCTGCGATCGCAATTGGCAAAGCACGCATTTCACCTCCCACCACTATTGCGGTCTTGAACTATCGGCTGGTCCTGCGCCTTCTTCAATTCCCCGCTTTGTAAGTGCCGCTACGCAAACGAAAGGCAGGATGACCCAAGCGGGCGCGCGCTGGGCTGGCGCTCTTTCTGATACCGGGCCAAAATCGGGCGTGAGGTTAGGGGGGATAAGATGCGGAATTTAGCAGCAGCGACGCTGGCCGCTTTTGTGGTGGCGTGCACGCCGCCGGCGGCGCGCCAGGACGTGCGTCCGCTCGCCGAAGGCGAGACCCGGCTCGAAGGCGTCGTCACTAAGGTCGAAGACGGGGGCTATCCGCAGTTCACCGTCACGGTGCGGCCAGATAGCGGCGGCGAAGACATGGCGCTCTATCTCAATGCAGAGAGCGGTGCTGATCTGGGCGGTCAGGAGCCGTCGAGCTTCGCCGACCAAAACGTGATCGCCTACTACACCACATCCGACAATCCGCTGCTGCAGGACATGCAAAGGCCCGAAGGCCAATCCATCCTGCCGGCTGGCGGGATGCCTGCGGCGGCCGACTCTCAATATATCACTGGCATGCTCACCGGCGCGGAAACGGCGACTGCTGGCGATCTGCCCGATGTGGTTACGATTATCGACGCGCAAAACGTGGCGCACACTTTCGAACTCTTCATAACGGATGGGGTGGTCGCGGCGAACGGGCAGCAGGTGCGCGTCCAGTATCGTCCCGCCGTCCGCCACGAGATCACGCTGCTGCACTCATTGTTGCCAGAACACTGAGTGGGCGAGCGCCTAGCTCTTTTGAGTCGGCGCGCGATTGCGGCAAGCTCGCCGGTTTGTCGCATTGGGCAAATCGCCCGCGCCTACGAAGTCCACGGATCGAAGACGGTCACGCCCAGAGGGGCAAAGTCGCGACCGCGGCGCTTCGCGAGGGCCGTGGGTTTGGGTCACGCCAAGGCTGGCTCTGTCGCACTATCGTCCAAACTCAATTGCGAGGATCGGGTGGAGTTCGGTCACCCAGGCGTGGCCTTCAGGGTCCTGGTGCTGCCTTGTGCGGCCCGCTTGACCGTGCGGGAAATCGAAAAACAGCACGCCCGTAATCGTTACGGGAATAGATGCCGGAGCTATCCGGCGCGGGTTAACGCCTGCGATGCCTTCGGCAAGTGCGTCGCGCGCGGCATTGATCTCGTCTTCAAAGCGGCTTGCGCCTTGGTATTGATTGTTCGCACCACGTGCACACTGCGGGCGCGGAATTTCAGCAACAAAACTGTGCCCGGTTGCTCGCGTCGCGCGCCCGCCTGGCGTCATGCGGCCGGTCTCGTCCGTAATCGCGAGATGGTAGTCGCCATCAGGTTCAAGCCGGAACATGGCGAGATAGCCATGGACGCGATAGACACCCTTCTCCGCTTCCATGCGGTCGTATTCGTCGTCGTGGTCGATGGCGTCGCTTGGCTCGAGTGCATTGAAGTCGACGACGCTGATGTCGGTGACGTTGTCGGCATCGATCTCTCCGGCCTCAGGATCGCTCGCCATCTTGACGGGCCAGCGTTCGGAGCCGCCACAGCGGGCGGCGTGAGCGTCCGAGGTCGCCGTGACACTGGCAAGAAACGCGAAAGCCAGCGTCGCGCTAAGCGTTTGCGCGATGCGGTTCGGGCCGCTCCATGGTCCCTCGCGCATGATCTTCCCCACAACCTCTCACCGGACGCAACCATACGTTCATCACGGCTGGATTGCACCGGGAATCAAGGGATCGTTCCAGCATTGTTCTTGGTGGAGGGTATTCGCTGTGGCAATTCCCAACGATGTTTCCTTCTGTCCTTAGTTTCACGACGTGCTCGCCGGTTTGTCGCATTGGGCACCTCGCCCGCGCCGACGAAGTCCACGGATCGATGACGGTCACGCCCAAAGGCGCAAAGTCGCCGACGGTGCGTGTTGCGACCGCGGCGCCTCGCGCATTCGCGCAGCTCGCAATGAGCGCATCAATAGGATCGGTGTTGGCGGCCTGAGAGGCGGCGCTCGCACTGAGCCGCCCAGCCTGTTCGGCGCCATGTGCATCGATGTCAACGATGCGCCCAGCGAAGACGCGGTCAGCAAATGGGAGCATGGCGAAAACCGCCCGGACCATTCATCACTCAAATTGGTCAATTTGGCGAAAGCCAAAGGGCCAAGGGCGATCGCCTGAGTTGGTGAGAGCCAGTGAACCACGGCATGCAGTCTGCTGCCGAGACCCGAAGACTCCGCTGCGGCCCAATGCACCCCTCGAATGTAGGCAACCGGGTGGCACGGTTGACCGAGCGAGGGCGATACCTTCGCTTGTTATTAATCCTCGGACGTCATATATAACGTCCGAGGAAACAAAATGTCTCTTCGTGCGCCCCAGACGGTAAAACAGCGCGCCCTGGCGCTAGTCAGACGGCGCGGGATCGCGCGCGCCCGCGACCTTCAGGCGGCCGGCATTTCCGGCGAATATCTGCGCCGTCTCGTAGAGGACGGGGCGCTTGAGCAACCCGCGCGCGGTCAATACCGCATCGCAGGAGCGTCGCCGTCCGCTGGCCACACGCTTGCGGTGGCGGCCGGTATCGTTCCCCAAGGCATCATTTGCATGCTAAGCGCGCTCAGACTCCACGATCTTGGCACGCAAACGCCGCACGAAGTCTGGATAATGATCGGCGCGAAAGCCTGGGCGCCGGTGAACCCTGCGGTTTCACTTCGCCTCGTCCGATCGCGCAACCTCCATGAAGACGTCGGTGTCGAGGAGTGGACGATTGAGGGTGTTAAGGTGCGCGTTACATCGCCAGACCGTACTGTGATCGAGTGTTTCAAACACCGAAACGCAATAGGGCTGGACGTGGCGCTGGAAGCGCTGCGCGACCTCATAAAGCGCCGTCGCGGCAAGACCGACGAGCTGTGGCGCATGGCGAAAGTCTTTCGCATGCAGAACGTCATGCGTCCCTATCTTGAGGCGAGCTCATGAAGCCGACGCGGCAGATCGACATAGCGGCTTCAGTGCGGGCTCGCCTATTGTCGCGGGCGAAAGATCGAGGCGAGGACTTCCAACTTACGCTGGTGCGGTATGCGATCGAGCGTTTCCTCTTTCGGCTCGGGCGATCCGCACACCGCGACGCATTCGTCCTGAAAGGGGCGATGCTGTTTTCACTCTGGTCGGCGCAGCCGTTCAGGGCGACCGGCGATCTCGACCTGCTGGGCGTGCAGGCTCCGAGCGAGCAACGTGTGAGGACGATGATCGCGGATGTGGCGGCCATGAACGTCGAGCCAGACGGGGTTGTATTCGACGTCAACAAATTGCGCGTCGAGGAGATGCATCCGCAGGAGGAGTTCAAGGGTCTTCGTCTGTCCTTCATGGCTCGCATAGGCAATGTCCGCATCCCGATGAAGGTTGATGTCGGCTTTGGCGACGTGATCACGCCGGCGCCGATTGATCTCGACTATCCGCCCATGCTTGACATGCCCGCAGCCAACGTGCGCGCCTATCCGGTCGAAACTGTTATCGCTGAGAAATTCCAGGCCATGGTGGAGCTTGGGATCCGCAATAGCCGGATGAAGGATTTCTTCGATCTGTGGGCGATCGCGCTCACAATGGAAGTCGATGGCGCCGCGCTCGCCAAGGCGATAAAGTCCACATTCGAGCGTCGGCAGACCGAGCCACCACAGGCCCGTCCGCTCGCGCTCGCTGCGGAATTCGTCGAAGATCCGTCCAAGCTGACGCAGTGGGCTGCCTTCGTGCGGCGCATGACAACGACGTTAACGCCGGTTTCACTTCAGGAAACCGTCGATGTCGTCGCCGACTTGGTGATGCCGGCGGCGAGGGGCCAGTCCATCGGCCGGTCGTGGAATCCTGACAGGCGTTGGACCTGAGCGTACCGGCCGGCGCGCTCGGTCGCCTGGCCGCGGTGTCGGTGCAGCAAGCAGCTCGGGGCGAGCCGCTCGACGATCTCATCGTTGATCTTGAAGCCAGCGACGGTCTCCGACGTCTTAGCCTCCAGGTCAAACGCGCGCTCACCATTAGCTGCGCCTTCGAACGAAGATTTTCGCATCCGATCGCCAACGCGAAGCTTACGCGCGCGAAGCAAATTCGGGGTTGGCAAGGACCGCTACGGCTTTTTTGCGCGTAGCGTTGGCGATGGCCGCCTCAATGGTTTAAAGCGTCTCATCGCCTGGGCCAAAGCCAGTCCCACCGACGCCGCGTTCGACGCGCGCCTTAACGGTCAAGCCGGCCAGGCTGGGCGAGAAGCGCTTCACCTGGGGCAGCGCCAGCATCGTCTCGATTTCCGACACGCGAAAGACTTACGTGCAAGCACTCAAAAAGGCCGACGATGGAGACGTGGCGGCTCTGCTTGTCTTTGCTCGTAGCTAGGCGAGACGCTCGCAAATGCGGCGTGCCGCACTGGTCTCAACATTTTACGTCGTGTCAGGAATGACCTGGGCCAAACGCATTGAAGTCGCCCACTCAATTCCCCGCACGGAGGCGAATGCGATCGTGTGCGGTGCGCTCTGAGCGCACGCCAAGGTTTTTTGTCCAATAGAGCAAGAGCACGGATTCGGTCCGCGCTCACCGTGGGAATTGGTGTTTCTCGAAGGCGACGGCTCGCCATCTTGGTCGGTGCGGGGGGAAGTTTGTGGCTGCTTCTCTGGTACAGGATCAGCAAACGCCGCCGTCTGTAGTCGGCGAAAGCGTGCCGGTGCAGCTGCCGCCAAGCCACTGACTGGACTGAATCGAGCGCGCCGTTCGAGCGTTTGCGCCCTATGGTCTTTGTCGGCCGAGCTTGGCGCAAAGCTACAAGCAGGCTCCAAACTCGCTGCATAGGTACATAAGAGTCCAGAAGAGCAGCAGCGCTGCTAAGACCGGAACGTAAGCAACCGCGACTATTGCCCGCCAAACTCGGCCGGTTGGCAACATGAATACGCCGACAAGGCCCGCCGTAATGCTTCCTGCAAGCGCTATAGTGTCTGATGTTCCGCTGCGCCAATTCCACGGATCGTACGTGCGAGACACCCACAGATAGACGGTCTGGATCAAAAGAGGCGCCAGAAGAAGTATAGCGCCGCCGAGAATGGAGCGGCCAAACCTTCTGTCTTCGTGGTCGCGGTTTGCCATTGTGATTCAGAACAACCAGGGCGTCTTGAGCACGCAGTCTGCGAGTTTCTTCCCGCGCTCGGGCGCCCAGACGACAATTGTCCAAAGCGCGCTGAAGATAACCATTAGAAGCCAGAGCGACACGACGGGATAGATCAACCATTCCGGGGCATGAAGTGCGCTGAGAAGCCAAACAATAGGGATGAAAAGAGCGATCATTGCGGCGCAGAGCAGCAAAACCACAACGCGCGCCAAACCATTCGTTTGGCTCTTTGGGAGGGCCATGTCTTCCTTTAATGTGGTCGCGACCTGTCGCCAAATGGAGAGCTCCCTTGGCGAACAAAGGTCAGGACGCGGGCAGGCGTCACCAGCAGCTTTGGAATAGGCGCGCCAGGGGCCGCCGCGCCAGGATGCCTAGGGCGATCGCTGCGCGGGCCATGCCTAGCGGTGGGAGAGCAGCGCTACGGGACGCGACTGGCGCAAGGAAGCGGCGTTGACCGAAGCGGTAAAAATGGCGCGCTCTGGCAAGTATCAGAACGCCCGCGCGATCAGAAGCGACCTGAGCAAAGACAAGGACAGCCTCGATCCCTCCGCTCTTGATTCACCGCCCATATGGCGTGGCCTGAACGAGCTCTGCGCTGTGCACTACAAGGGCGGCGGGCGTGCTTCAGGTTGAAATCCGCGGCCTGATGAATCGGTAAATTCTTCGCGTACGCAGGGTCGATCGCGGCCTCGATACCCTGTGCATCCGGCTGAGCCGCCGCCACTTCACTGCGCGCAAAGGGTCTCAGCCCGACTTCGCCGGCGCCGGAGCGCTTCAGCAATCTCTGCCGGTGCAAGTGAGATTGTCGATCGTAAACAGCGCGTGTGGGTCGGTCACGGTATAAGCGGCGTCCGGTAATTGCAGCACAAACGCATCCGGCAGCGGACTGCGATGCATGTCGTCGCGCACGACGTTGCCGCCCTTCATCACGAAGTTCACGCGGTTAAACGCGGTGATGTCTTCAAGGGGGTTGCGCGGCAGCGCAATAATGTCGGCGTATTTCCCCGGATCGAGGCTGCCCAGATTGTCGGCTTCACCCAGCATGACAGCCGGATTGAGGGTGGCAAATCTCAGCACATCCCAAGGCGTGACGCCGAGCGCAAGATACATTGAGAATTCTAGAACCATTCGCGAGCGTGAGGCGCCGGGTTCGAAATGCCCGCCTGACGCGTAGACGATCGGCAAGCCAATGGAATAGGCATATCGGAAACTCTCATCTCGCCGCTGCAAAAGTTCGGCAAAATCTCCCGAGCGTTGGGACATTTCATCAGCGCCAATGCGCGGATCGGCAGGATCGTAGGCCGGGGTAAGGTCAGTGAGCGAAGTCGACCAATACACATTGCGCGCTTTCATGAGATCGGCTGTCTCGCGCGAGATGATGTGGGGCGCCTCGATGCTGTCGAACCCCGCCAATATGGCCTGTCTTGCAGCACCGTCAGTTTCTGCTTGCCCAGTAATTCGCGCGCCCCATTTATGCGCTTCGTCGGCCATCGCCTGCAACTCTTCGGCGGTAAAGACCTGAGCGTGTCGCACACCGGGGGTCACGTCGCCGCCAACTTCGATATTGACCTTGATCCAATCTTCGCCAAGCACGAGGGCATTGCGTACGGCCTGTCTGACGTCGTCACCTGACCTTGTCGGCTCGTAATCAACATTGTTGCCGCCAGGGCGGTGGACGCCTGTGTGTCCCTGCTGCATAAGCGCGCGCGCGGCATCGCTGCCTATCGCATTGCTTGCTAAAAATATGCGCGGCCCGGGAAGCTCCCATTTGTCGATCGCATCTCGCAGATAAGGAATGGCTTGGTTGGGGAGGTACTCTCCCGGCGATCGTGAAGTCGTAACGCCCGAATAGAGTGTCTCACGTGCGTTCTCCAATCCGATGGCGGTTTCAGTGACGCTATAATCGAAATAATTCAACGGCCGTTCCATTTCGCCGGTTCGAAGCTCGGCAGATGTCAGTTGCAGATGCATGTCCATAAGGCCTGGCGCACAGATTTGATCATGAAGGTCGATCACAGCGTCGGCATTCTCCGGGCGCACTCTACCGCTTCTGATTTCCGTAATACGCTCACCATTTATCAGGATGGTGACATTGCGCCGTACCCTTTGCTGGCGCACGTCAAGCAATTGGCCGCATTGAATTGCTTTGATCGGGGCGCGCACCAATGGTCTGGGATCGGTGGCCCAGCCAGAGCGAACGCGTCGAGCCCTCGGCGGGCCAGGTATGAATGGACGAGGCGGGATGGCATAGACCGGTTCGGCCACGAGGCGATCGAACAAGTCATCCGCGTGCGAGGAGCTTGAAGACGCGCGTGATTGACCGCGAGGGGGCGAACTGGGTTGGGCGTTTGTTAGATCAGCGCCTATCATTCCCAGGCCCGCCCATATGACAGCGAGCACTGCCAAACGCCGCAATTGCGTCTTTCGCATTGATCCCATCCCAACTGGTTGTCGATCTTGCGCCATCAACAATCCCGGCCCGCGCACCGGAGGTTTCCGACCGTAAATGGCGCTCTCGGATCTCTGACCACGTAAGTGACGTCCGGTGACCGCAGCGCGAACACGTCCGGCAGGGGGCTGCGATGGAGATCGTCGCGCACGATGTTGCCGCCCTTCATGACGAAGCTCACCCGGTTATAAGTTCGGACGTCGTCCAAGGGGTTGGTTGGAAAAGCGATGATGTCGGCGTACTTGCCCGGATCGACGCTGCCGAGATTGTTCGCCTCGCCGAGCATGGCCGCGCCATTGAGCGTCGCCATTTTCAACAGGTCCCAGGGCGTGACGCCGAGCGCCAAACGTTGTGAAAATTCAAGCACCATTCGTCCACGGCGCGTACCTGGCTCAAATGCGCCGTCTGACGCCCACACGATCGGGACGCCGATTCCGTAAGCGTATCTGAATGCTTCGTCACGCCGCCTTAGGAGCGCACTCGTGTCTCTGCCGCGCGACGTAGGCTGTTCGGCGCCGAGTAACGGGTCGCCAGCATCGAAGCCCAGCGTCAGGTCGACCAACGTGGTCGACCAATACACATTACGCTCCCGCATGAGGTTTGCCGTCTCGCGGGAGGGGATATATCCATGCTCGACGCTGTCGAAGCCGGCCAAGGCGGCGTCTCTTGTCGTTTCATCTGATTCTATATGGCCAGTGATGCGCGCGCCCCATTTATGCGCTTCGTCGGCCATCGCACGCATTTCCTCGAGGCTCCAAAGTCGGACGTGCGGCATTCCAAAACTCAGCTCACCGCCGACATCCACACTGAGTTTTACCCATTGTTCGCCGCGCGCGATCGAATCGCGAACCGCTTGTCTGACATCGCCCCCGGGCCGCGTCCTGTCATAGGGGACGTTTACGGGACTTGGGACGCGCCGCTCATAATAACCTTCACCTGCCGCGATGACGGTGGCCTTCGCGTAGTCGCGGCCAATCTGATAGCTGGCTGCGAATATGCGAGGCCCAAGATGATGTCCGCTTTGAATGGACTCGTTCAAATAAGCGAATGCGCGGTTTGGCAACATTTCGGCCGGTGTGCGAATGGTTGTGACGCCTGAAAGAAGCGTGTCACGCGCAAAAGCCAGGGCGATCGCCGTTTCCGAAACGTTGAAATAGAACGGATCTCTTGGCCGGTCTGTTTCGCCGGGCCGCAGGAATTCCTGCGTCAAGTGCAAGTGCATATCCATGAGGCCAGGCGCGCACACTTGATCATGAAGGTCGATGATCGCGTCGGCCCCATTTGGTCGCAGCAGGCCATCTCTAATCGCGACGATGCGCTCGCCATTGATTAAGATGGTGACGTTTTGCCTTACGCGCTGCTCCATGACGTCCAGCAATTGGCCGCATTGGATCGCCTTGATCGGCGCGCGGATCAAACGCGCTGTGTCCGTTGCCCAACCCGATCGAACCGAACGTGCGCTCGGTGGGCCGGGTACGAACGCGCGGGGCGGGCCGCTAATGAAGTCGGGTTGCTGGTGGATTTCTGGCGTATGCGCGTCGGACGTGCGGGGTTGAGCGCTCGAGGCGCCTACGCCGACCATCGCGGCGATTGCGAGCGCAGCAGTCAACGCTGCGAACGGGCCCGACTTGGCTTTCCTCATCGTCCTACTCCTCAGCTCCGTCCCGTCCGCAAAGGGCCGCCGAAGCTAAAGCGCGCGGCCGCACGGGTGCGAGCGGTAGGATGCCATTTAGCGAAGCGTCCCCCCTCGGATGTTCACCTGAGAACGCCGGATCCTCGCGCGCACTCAATTTTGCGCCGTCTGAAGCCGATGCGCCTCCGGCGTCGAGGCGTCCCTTCGAGGATCAAAACTATCCGATCGGGAACGCCTCTGATTGATGGACGCGTGATCTGTCCAAATGCGAACCCGCTTTGCGAATATTTTCAGCGCACAGCGGTGGAAGGAGAGCTCCGACGTGAGTGAGCCGGGTGCTTGCTATTGGTCCATTGCGGGTGCGCGTGGTTCGGTTCGCCAAGGTTGGCGCGTCTCTAATTCGATACCTGGAGCGCCCTCGACGTTGACGGTCACGCTAGGTGGAAAGTGGACGCGGTATTGGCAAATAAGAATTCCGTCGTTGCTGACCAAGCGCGAAGCTCTCGGCGGCGCTCCTCGCCTCGGGCTCGCGCACGTGTGCGTGCTGCATCTTGGCTCGCATGCGTGGCGATCCTGCTGCAGGTTTTTGTCGCCCAAACTCATATTGAGTGGGTCGGCGGGCCCAATGCGGCCTTCATCGCTCTTGGCGCCTCCATCACCGATCCCGCATCGGGGGACGTCTCGACAGACGCTAGTCAGGACGGTGACGCACAAGCGCCCTGTATCTTCTGTCAGGCGGCTGCCCCGATAATAGGGCCTTTGGCGGCGCCCATTGAATCCGCATCGTTTGGGCCGGATGAGAGGGTCGTTGGCCGTTGCTGTGTCGTCGTGCGGCCATCGCACGGTTGGCGAAGCAGAGCGCCGCCAACTCAAGTTTGACACTCAGGAAGGGCAGGGCGTCGACGCTGCTGTTCTTCCCAAGTCCCGTCAAGTTGAGTTGGAGAACAACGTGAACCTTTCCCGCTATGCGGCGGGCGCATTCGCTGCAACCCTTGTCCTTGCCGCCCCAGTCCACGCACAAGAGGCCGATCCCGTCTCGGCGCTGCGCCGCGACATGGACGCGCTTCGACAGGAATACCAATCCCGCATCGGCGAACTCGAACAGCGTCTCGCCGCCGCGGAAGCAGACGCTGCCGCGGCCCATGCCGCTGCCGACGCCGCGCAAGCCGCAGTCCAAGCCGCGCCCGCTGACGCGTCCCCCGACATGACAGCGCAGCTCCCTGACCAGTCTGCCCCGCTGCCGAGCACCCCCGCGACCAGCAACGCCAACATCTACAATCCGGGCATCGCGGTGGCGTTGAACGCAGGCTTCAGCGCCTCGAGCAACCCAACCGGCGCGGAAGTCATCGCCGGCTTCGCTTCGGGCGACGATATTGGCCGGCCCGAGCGCGGTTTCTCACTCGGCGAATCCGAAGTGTCGTTCACCGCGAACATTGATCCCTTCCTCGCTGGCTTCTTCGATTTCTCGATCGACAATTCCAACGACATCAGTCTTGAGGAAGCTTACATCCGCACCACTGCGCTTCCGGGCGGGCTAACCTTGAAGGCCGGGCGCTTCCTCTCCGGCATCGCCTATCTCAACGAGCGTCACGCCCACGATTGGAGCTTCTCCGACGCGCCGCTGCCGTACCGCGCATTCCTGAACACGCAACTCGGCGACGACGGCGTGCAGCTCCGCTGGATCGCGCCGACCAACCAATATCTTGAATTCGGCGTCGAAGCGTTCCGGGGCGACAGCTTCCCGGCGGCGGGCGCGGAGAACAACGGCGTCGGGTCCTACGCAGCGTTTGTGCGCACGGGCTCGGATATCAACGTGTCGAGCTCGTATCTCGCCGCGCTCTCGTACCTCCACACCGATGCTGTCGATCGCGAAAGCGGAACCGACCGCTTCACCGGCGATACCGATGTCGGCGTCGCCACGCTCGTCTACAAATGGGCGCCCGGCGGCAATCCGCTCCTGCGCAACCTCACTCTCGTCGGCGAGTATTTCTACGGAACTGATGATGGCCGCTTCAACGGTCTGCCCCTGAATCAATCGCACTCAGGCTGGTACGTGCAGGGCGTCTACCAATTCGAGCCGCGCTGGAGCGCGGGCTTGCGCGTCTCCGGTCTCGACTCCGACGATCCAGGCGCCGCCTTCGCCGGCACCCAGCTCGACGATCTTGGGCACACGCCGATGGATTACACCGCGCTCCTCGAATTCGACACCAGCGAGTTCGGCCGATTGCGCCTGCAATACGCGCGTGATGATGCGGGCCTCGAGCCCAACGACGTCATCTCGTTCGCTTACACCGTCATCTACGGCCCGCACGGCGCCCACCGTTATTAAGGAACATTCGATGAAATACGCACTCATCGCTGCGGCGCTGATGGCCGCGATCGCCACACCCGCCCACGCCAACCTCAACGTCTTCGCCTGCGAACCGGAATGGGGCGCGCTCTCCACCGAAATCGGCGGCGACAAAGTCTCGGTCTACACCGCCACTATCGGCGGCCAGGACCCGCACCAGGTGCAGGCGCGTCCAAGCCTGATCGCACGTGCACGCACCGCGAACATCTCCGTTTGCACCGGCGCTGAACTGGAAGTCGGTTGGTTGCCGCTGATCATCCAGCAATCCGGCAACAGCCGCATCGCAGCCGGTCAGCCCGGCGCTTTCGAACCCACCAGCGCCGTGCGTCTGCTTGAGCGACCAGCCAGCGTCGATCGAGCCCAAGGCGATATCCACGCCGGCGGCAACCCGCACATCCAGACGGATCCTCGCAACATCCTCATCGTCTCGCGCGCTTTGGCGCAGCGCTTCGCGCAACTCGATCCGCCAAACGCGCCGACTTACACAACGCGCCAAGCCGATTTCGAGCGCCGGTGGAACGCAGCGCTTGCACGCTGGACCACGCGCGCAGCGCCGCTCCGCGGCGTTTCGATCGCGGTCGGGCACCATTCCTGGCCCTACCTCGAAAGCTGGCTCGGCATGCGCGAAGTCGCCACGCTCGAACCACGTCCGGGGGTGCCGCCGTCCAGCGGTTATCTCGCGCAAGTGCTGCAGCGTCTCGGCACAACGCCTGCACGCTTCGTGATCCGCGCGGCCTATGAAGACAGCCGTCCGTCGGAATTCATCGCCCAGCGCGCGCACATTCCAGCGATCGTGCTGCCGTTCACCGTCGGCGGATCGCCCGGCGCTACCGACCTCTTCACGCTCTACGACGACACCATCACCCGCTTGCTCTCGGGGCTCGGCCAATGAACCTGCAAAATCTCGAACTCGGCATCCTCTTCCCCGCCTTTCTGGCGGGGATGTTGGTGCTTGCCACCCACGTCCCACTCGGACAGCAGGTGCTCAATCGCGGCATCGTCTTCATCGATCTCGCTATCGCCCAGGTGGCGGGACTGGGCGTGACCGCAGCGAGCGCACTCGGCTTCGAAGCCGAAGGCTGGCGCGTGCAGGCTGCAGCCATCGTTGCAGCTTTGTGCGCAGCCTTGTTGCTCACCTGGATGGAAAAGATCTGGCCCGAAGTGCAGGAAGCGTTGATCGGCGTCCTGTTCGTGGTCGCCGCCTGCGTCGAGCTTTTGATCCTCGCCAACAATCCGCAGGGCGGCGAGCATTTGAAGGATTTGCTCGTTGGGCAAATTCTCTGGGTGCAGCCGCAGCAGCTGGTCCCGGTTGCGATCCTCTACACGGTCGCGCTCGCGGCGTGGTTCGGCTTGCGCAAATGGCTCGGTCTCGTCGGGTTCTACATCCTATTCGCGCTGGTGGTGACCCAATCGGTGCAGCTGGTTGGCATCTATCTCGTGTTCGCGAGCCTGATTATCCCGGCGCTCGCGGCGAGGCGTTTTGCGCCGCCGCTACGGCTAACGATCGGCTACGGCGTCGGCTTGCTTGGGTATGTCGTTGGACTGGCGGCCTCGGCGATGTTCGACTTACCGACAGGCGCTGTGATCGTCGTGGCGCTGATGTTGATATTCATTTTGACCGCGTCAATTGGGTCCGTCGCGCCGCGCGGGATGCTTGCAGCAGAGCAGCCTGATTGAGCTGGTGACCGAGAGCGTTACGCGCGGGCGCTGGCCCAAACCTTCACGGCAAACGCGATGCTCAAGCCCCAAATCGTAAGTCCCATGAGCACGTGGGCTGCAATCTGAGCGGAGAAGCCAAGCCAGAGTTGCATGGCTTCGAGCACTGGAATTGCGATGGCGATGAGCGTCAGGCGCGGACCAGTGCGTGATGGTCCGTTCGCAATCGCTGCAACGGCTACGACGACCCCGAGCGCCGCCACGACGCGGCCTTCGATGCTATGGAGCGCGTAAGCGTCTTGCAGGCCGGCAAGGAACGCTGGCGCCAAAGCGACCTGGGCTGCCAGAGCCGCTAAATGCGCCGAGGCGGCCCAGCGAACGATCGGGCCCAGGTTAGGGGAGCGAAGCTGCTGCGCAGTGTTTGCGGCGTGATCCATTGCGTTTGCCTCAAGAGTTGCGATCGCCACTGGCCTCTCTAGGCGAAGCGCATGCCGAACATGAATGCCAGCACGACCCAGAAGCTGGCGTAGAAGGTGCGCCAGGACCATTTCATCGTGCGTGGCGGGAAGCAGAGCCACCAACTCAGCATCCAGACGCCGACCAAAGCGCCGCAGATGAAATGAACGCCGTAAGTGCTGTAGAGCCGCTCTGATGTCAGCGTTCCGTTGACAACGGCCCGAGCAACACCCGTGACAATCGTGCCTACTACGTAAATCGCGATGATCTTTCTGTACCGGACCTGCCGAAGCTCGGTCTGCACACGCTGGATTTCACCCATGTTGCGTAGCGCAGGCCAGAGAATGATTTCCGTGTAGATAAGGCCGCCCACCCAGCAGGCGGCGCAAACAACGTGCAGGTAGTGGAGGGCAAAGTCTAGCATTGTCATGACCTCCTCAGAGCGTGTGGGCGGTGTTCAAATGCTCGATCGCGGCGCGGGAGGCATCCACCAGCCGCACTCTCGCGGACAGTGTCGTACTCAATTAAGAACGTCGCCACGTTCGCAGGCGGTTTGCGCACTCCGATCGCGCGGGCGCCGAAGTGATCGGCGCTCTGCGGCTTGAAAATTTCGAAACCAGCTGTGCTTAGGCGCGCTGCGGCCGCCTCTACATTCGCCACGCGCCAGACCAGCCCGTTGAGCTGGTGCGCGCACGCAGAACTCGTAAGAGCAGGGGAGACCGCAATGGCGGCGTCTCCACAGCGGAAGAGTGTTTGCCGCTCACCTCTGCTGCCTTGGAGATGTTGCTGCGCTTCCAGACCAAACCGCAGGCCGTAGATTTCTGTCGCCCTGTCCGGTTTATCCACTTGAACAAGCAGCTGCTCCAACGCCTCCACCGTGGAGATCGCAGGTTCGGCTGGAGGCGACAGGCGATCCGCGCGAGGCGTCACTAGGCATACCTCGACGCCCTCGGCGTCTCCGACAGCGAGCGGACGCGTGTACATGACCACTTCAAGAGGCAAGCCGCGGCGAGAAAGCTCGCGCACCGCTTCGCCCAGATCGTCGACGCGGAAACAGAGTTGCCATAACCCTTCGCCGACATTCTTGAGCCGCCGACGCACACTATCCCCGGAAGGTCCATCGCCTGTGGGGCCGAGAATCTCCAGCGCCACATTGGGAAAGCGGAACCAAACGCGGCGGCTGCCGAGCCCGTCTTGAATTTCAGGCGCCCGGCCCAGTAGACGCGAAAAAGCTTGTCCGGCTGCATCTGCGTCACGAACCGCAACACAGACATGGTCGATGCGGTTGATCATTCGCACCGACCCCGAGATTGCTGGGCCCGTTTCGTGCTCATGCTCTGTGCTTTTCCAGGTCGGGGTGCGGGAAAGTTTCAAGGCCGATCACCGCGCCATAGCCGCGTATGAGGCCAACGATATCCGGCTCCATCACCTTGCGCACCGCGCGCGCGACGGTTTTTGGATAAGCTTGGCGACCGCTCTCGAAATGCTCGAACGCCAGCACTTCTTCGACGTCGCTAAAATAGACGTTGGTGCGGCTGAGCAAGCCAGGCAGACGTACGCTGTGGATGTGCACGCCGTGCAGCGCGCCCCCGCGTGTGCCGGGCAAGGTTTGTCGTTCCACTTGAGCCGGCTCAACGTCGACGTTACGCGCCTCGGCGATGGCTTTGGCGACCGCGAGGGAGACGCCAGACGGCGCATCCTTCTTGGTTGCATGCATGATCTCCACGATTTCAACCGCATCCAAATGCCTAGCGGCTATGCTGGCAAAGTGCGCCAGTAAGGCCCCTGCGGTTCGAAAATTCGCCGCCCACACAGCTCCAATTCCCTTTGCGCGGGCTGCGGCGTCGATTTGGTCAAGCGCAGCCTCAGGCAGTCCTGATGTACCGCTGACCGGGCGCACACCGGCTTTTATCGCCCGCAGCATCAGTTCGAACGCGGCGTCGACGTGGGTGAACTCGACCATCACATCCGCATCGGCAAGAACGCGCTCGCCGCTCTCGCCAATCTCTATCGTCCCAACGATTTTGATGTCCGCTTCGGCGGGCAGACCGGCCACCAGAATTTGACCCATCCGCCCGTTCGAGCCGGCGACGACAACCCGAATTGTCATGTCGGTTTCAGCGCCTCGCGCTCCGCCTTGGCCTTGGCCCAGGCTACCTCCTCGATTTCGACATTGAGCTCTATCATGCGCGCCCAGAGCCTTTCGATATAGGTGCGCGGCATGGCGCGTTGCTCGCCCAAATCGCCAGCGCGGGTGATCTGGTGTCGAAAGCGCGTCTCGTCATGGACGATTTTCCCGTCGTTGAGCTTAAAATGGGCCGCAGGAAGTATGTATTTGAAGCGCAAGCCGAGGAGGTCGAGTATCCGCGCGTCGATCTGATCAATGTCAGCGCGAACGTCCGCCAAAGATTTGCATTCGGCCGGACCTTTGACATTCAGGCCCGGGATTGCGGGGGAGGGTGTGTTCATTCTGTCCATTTCGTCGATCCTCTTTGGCGCCCAATTCACCTTCACTTTTTTCGAGCTCGCTTTGCCCTTCAGTCGAGACAGGAGGGGTCTTTGGCCAGAACCTTGCGCGCGAAATAATTGAAGCGACGCGCGTAATAAGCGGGCTTGGAAGCGAAGACGTAGGCTTCCTCCGCCTCGTGCTGGGGCAGCGGGCGCACCTCGCCGGCCGCCATGGCCAGCAATTGCAATTTCGCAGCGAGCTCGAAAATAACCGCAAGCGCGGTGGCTTCCTCGATCGTTTTGCCCACGGTCAACAAACCATGATGGGCCAGCAATATGGTGCGCTTGTCGCCGATCGCAGCGGAAATGATTTCACCTTCGCTGTCGCCCACCGGCACGCCCGGCCAGGTTTCGAGATGAGCGATGTCATTCCAGATGGCCACGGTCTCCATTGTGGAGGGGATGAGGGGGACGCCGATCATCGCGAGCGCCATGGTGTGGGGCGCGTGGGTATGCGCGATCGCGCGCACGTCGGGGCGTCGTGCGTAGGTGTACGAATGGAAGCGGTTGGCCGGGTTGGGGCGGCCTTCGCCTTCAAGCACATCTAAATTAGGACTGATGCGCAATTGGTTGGAAGCCGTGGCCTCATCGAAGCCGAGGCCGAATGTCTGCGTCCAGAAGCTGTCGTCTTCGACGCGAATGCTGATCTGGCCGGCCACGCCATTGCCTTGCCCGTCGAGATCTAGAATACGCGCCGCGAGCGCCGTTTTTTGGCGCGGCGTCCACTCCGCGCTCGCGCCGGTGACCGTCTCCAGCTGATCATAGTAGACACTTTTGTCGTGCTTGATGATCTCAGCCATGCCAGCAGGCTCCCTGGGTTGGGTTACGCATCTTGTCGGTTGCGATAGTAGAAGGTCATTGGCAGAGCAGCGGCCGGCGAGCGCATGCAAGTAGAATTGACTGTTCGTCGCGGCACATTGCCGAGGTTCTTGTTGGCGACTTGGATTCCGTAAAAAGCCAAGCCCGAGGAAACGATACCCATGCTCAACACTTCCTCGACATGGCGTCGGATGATTTGTTTGCCGATCTCAATTCGCTGTTCCACTGGCGCTACGCGCCCGCGCTTCCATAATTCCATGATCTCAATGATTTCCTCGGGAGGCCGCGCGCCTTCGGCGCCGCTGGTCTGAAACCAGCGGGCGTAATCAATGCCTATGATCGCGCCCGATACCGAGCGGCTGTAGGGAAACAGAAAATCCGGAAACGTGAAGGGGTCCTCGGTGATCGTATATTGCAGCGTGATTTGCGTCGTGCCGTTCATGGCGCGTTGCAGCGACAGATTGGGCTCCTCGATCTTGGTGTCTACGTCGATGCCAATGGAACGCCATTGCGCGCGCAGCATCTCGGACACGCCGGGATAGTCGAACGAGAGACTGTTCACTGAAGAAATGAGGCGCACGCGGTCTGTGCCGTCTTTGCGCAGGCGAAAGCCTTCGTTGTCCCGAGCGATAAGCCCAATGTCATCCAGCAGCCGATTGGCTTGTTCGACATCGAGCACCGCCCAGCGACGCGCCCATTCCTCGCCTGGATAATATTTATTGTTAGGCGAAGGCACCGCCGCGGTCTCAAGACCGGTGCCGTGCATAAAGGTATCGTTGATTTGGCGTCGGTCAGTAGCGATGGAAAGCGCCTGGCGGAAGCGCTTGTCGGCGAGAAGCGCGGCGATTTCCGGGTCGTCGTGACAGGTCAGATTGAAACGCAGGGTGAGATCTGCGCCTTCCGCAGGGTTGAGCATGACCTCGTAATTGGAGCGGCGCCGGTTGTGCAGCAGCAGCGGAAGTTTGCCGATCTGCAGATGCCGTTCCTGGAAATCGAAAGCGCCCATCGACGCCTTGAAATTTATCGTGTCTCCGTCTGAGCAGTACGTATGCACGATGGCGTCGACATACGGGAGTTGGTTGCCATCAGTATCAACCCATACCGAATAGGGATTGCGGGTCAGGGTGAATTGCCACTGATTTACGGGCGACGCCGTTTGCCATGGCGATATGACGGGCAGATCTTTGTTGAGGGTCCAATCGAACCGGTTGCGTAGATGTAAGGACCAATTGGCAAAGCCGTTCTCTCGCGCTTGCCGCAATAATGTTGCTTCCTCTACGAAATCAGCGTGAAAGCGGCTGAGATAGTGCGCTGGTCCAAAGCCGCCGAAACCGGTGCGATAACCGACCGACGGGCCGCCAACATCCGTGAAGCCCGCCAGCATCTCCGGCAGCATGTAATAGGGCTCTGGTGAAATATATTCGAGCGTATGATCGTCGAGCTTACGTACTTTCAGATCTTGATCGGCAAGCCGCAAAGAGGGCGCGCGCTGGCTGATGACGCGCCGATCATTGTACATCTTGTCGAACCAGAACAGGATGTCGTCTGCTGTGAAAGCGTGTCCGTCTGACCAGCGCATGCCGCGACGCAGAAAGATGGTCGTCACCCTTCCGTCCCGGCTAACCTCGAAATCGCGAGCAATATTGGGGCGCAGGTTCTTCCATTCATGATCCCAGAAGAGCAAAGCGTCGGGGCCGGCGGCGAAACGGGTTGCGGTCTGTCCGTCCCCCGGACCGATGAATCCGCGGCGTATTACGCCGCCATAGGCGCCGATCTCGTGCAGAGGTTCGATGACAATGGGGTCGAGCCCGATCCGCTCGGCTACAGGCGGCAACTGTCTCTGTTCCACCAGCTCCTTAAGCCTCGGCGCTTCTTTAAACGCGCGTGGATATCGTGAACGATCCAGAATGACGCGCCCGCCCTCAAGGGGACGCTGTCGAAAATCACGCACGCTCTCGTCGGCGCGAGCGCTCGGCGGAATAGAAACGCCATTCGAGCGATGTGAGCAGAGCGTCGCTGTTAGTCCAGCTGCGCCTACGCCCGCAATTATGGTTCGCCGATGCAGACGAAAACTCATACTGACCTTGCTTGCGCATAAAGGGCGTTGGGCGCGGGGGCAGGGTTTGCCATCAGCAATCACTGCCCGTGCATGTCAGATTTTCGAAGGTGAGCGGCGCGTGTGGATCGGCCACTGTGTAAGCGACATTCGGCAGTCGCATTACGTAGACGTCTCGAAGTGGATTGCGGTGCAAGTCGTCTCGAACGACATTGCCGCCCTTCATCACAAAATTCACGCGCCCGTACGTGCTGACGTCCTCGAGCGGATTGCTGGGAAAGGCGATGATGTCGGCATATTTGCCGGGATCGATGCTGCCGAGATTGTCCGACTGACCCAGCATCGCGGCAGGATTGAGTGTCGCGAATGTCAGCAAATCCCACGGCGTGACGCCAAGGGCGCGGTACATGGAGAATTCAAGCACCATCCGTCCGCGATGTTGGCTTGGACCGAACCAGCCGTCTGACGCCCAAACAATCGGCACCCCAATCGAGTAAGCGTATCTGAATGCCTCATCACGCCGCCGCATCAGAGCGCTGGTGTCTCGGCCGCGCGAGAGCGGTTGCTCGGAGCCGAGCCTTGGGTCGGTTGCGTCATGCCCCATGGTCAGGTCGACGAGGGTGGTCGACCAATAAACGTTGTGAGCCTTCATAAGATCGAGCGTTGCTCGTGACGGGGCATAGGCATGCTCGATGCTGTCGAACCCAGCCAACACCGCATCCCGGGCGGTTTCATCACTCTCAATGTGGGCCGTGATGCGTGCGCCCAATCTGTGCGCCTCATCGGCCATGGCGCGCATTTCCTCGAGTGACCACAGCCTTGTGTGCGGCATGCCAAAGCTCAGATCGCCGCCGACATCGAGGCTGAGTTTTATCCACTCTTCGCCGTGCGCCAGGGCGTTGCGCACGCCTTGTCTGACGTCGCCACCTGGCACGGTGGTGTCGTAAGACAACAGATGTGGCCGACGTCTTTCGTAGTAGCCGTCACCAGCTCGCACCACGGTCGCTCGGGCATAGTCGTAGCCGATCTGATCGCTTGCCACGAACATGCGCGGCCCGGGATGCTCCCATTTGTCGAAGGCTTCGCGCATGTACATGGCGCCGCGATTGGGCAGATATTCGCCGGGAGATCGTATCGTCGTGACGCCGGAGTAGAGCGTTTCGCGGGCGTTCGCCAATCCGATAGCAAGTTCTGAGACTGTGTAGTGGAAAGGATTTTGCGGCCTGTCCGTCTCACCTTGTCGAAGGAATGTTGCGGTCAAATGGAGATGCATGTCCATGAGGCCAGGCGCGCAGACCTGGTCACGGAGGTTGATGACCGCATCGGCATTTCGTGGCCGGACTGCGCCATCCCTAATTTCGGTAATGCGCTCGCCCTCGATGAGGATTGTAACGTCGCGGCGGATCCTCCGTTCGCGAACGTCCAGCAACTGACCACATTGAATGGCCTTGGTCGGCGCTCTTATTCTGCCCCTAGTGTCCGTCGCCCAGCCAGAACGAACTCTGCGCGCGCTTGGCGGCTCGGTTGATGTGGCGCTCGGGGGCAGGTTGGTCACATAGCGTTGGGCCTGCGCGTTGGCTTGAGTGCTTGAGGCCGTACCGGGCGGCTCGCCGCTTGAGGCGGCGTTCGGCTGAGCGCTGGACCCGGCAACGCCAACCATCGCCCAGATTGCGAGTGCAGCCGCAAGCGCTGTAAGCGGCCGCAATTGGGATTGTCTCATCGCATCACGCTCCGATCGCGCTCAATGAAATCTACGGTCGATGCAGGTTGCGTGGTGGGTGGCGGCGAAGCGATGGAGCTTGCGGTGCAAGCCGCGATGGCAGTCCCATGGCCGACGGATTTTGGTGTCGGCACTAGCAGTCCCTGCCGGTGCAGGTGAGGTTCTCAACCGTGAACGGCGCGTTTGGATTGGTTACGGTGTAGGCAACATCCGGCATCTGCAGTGCGAAGACATCGGGCAGGGGGTTTCGATGGAGATCATCGCGGACCACATTGCCGCCCTTCATGACGAAGGTCACGTGAGCATAGGTCCTTACGTCTTCGAGCGGGTTGTTTGGGAAGGCTATGATGTCAGCATACTTGCCTGGATCTACACTGCCCAAATTGTCAGCTTGACCCAACATCGCGGCGGGATTGAGCGTTGCAAATTTCAACACGTCCCAAGGTCTGACGCCGAGCGCAAGATATTCGGAGAATTCGAGCACCATGCGGCCGCGATCGTTGCCTGGATTGAACCAGCCGTCGGACGCATAGACGATGGGCACGCCGATCGAATAAGCGTATCTGAACCCTGCATCGCGCCGTCTGATCCAATCGGTAAGATCCTTGTTGCGTTCGACGGGCTCAGCGCCAATGCGTGGATCAGTAGGATCATGCGCCAACGTCATGTCCGACAGCGTTGTCGACCAATATACGTTGTGCGCTCTCATGAGATCGGCGGTCTCTCGCGAGATAACATAGGCATGCTCGATACTATCGAGGCCCGCCAGCACCGCGTCCCGCGCTGCAGCGTCTGTCTCAATGTGGCCGGTAATACGAGCGCCTAATCTGTGCGCCTCATCGGCCGCCGCGCGCATTTCCTCAAGCGTATTGATCCGGACGTAAGGCATCTCTCCGTCGTTCATGTCGCCCCCGACATCGACGCTGAGCTTCAGCCAATCTTCTCCAAGGGCTAGGGAATTGCGAACGGCGGCCCTTATGTCTTGGCCTGGCTCCCATATTTCCAACGGAATGGGTGCGGGCAGACGCGTTTCATAATAATTCTGTCCCGCTTCCTCCACCGCCTGGCCCGAATATTCATCGGCGAGCATGCGCGTGGCCATGAACAAGCGAGGACCCAGGATCTCCCACTTGTCGATCGCTTCACGCAGATAAACGGAGGCGCCTTCAGGCAACATCTCGCCTGGTGATCTTATCGTTGTAAGGCCCGCCAGCAGTGTTTCGCGGGCATGGTCCATCGCTATCGCTGCTTCAGATGCGGTGTATTGCAGGGGATCGGCAGGCCTGTGGGTCTCGCCCGTGCGTAGGTAGGAGGCTGCAAGATGCAGATGCATATCCATGAGGCCAGGCGCGCACACCTGATCATGAAGGTCGATCACGGCGTCAGCGTTGCTGGGGCGCACACGGCCATGCCTGATTTCGGTTATGCGTTCACCATTGATCAAGATGGTGACGTTGCGCATCACGCGTTGGGCGCGCACATCCAGCAATCGTCCGCACTGGATCGCTTTATTCGGCGCTCTTATTTGGGCCCGATTATCGGTTCGCCAGCCTGAGCGCACCCGACGTGCGGCTGGGGGTTCGCTCGATGTCGCGCTCGGCGGGTGCTCAGCGAAAGTCGTGATTGTGGGATGGTTGTAAAGGCCAGGAACGGAAGGATAATCGTTATAACCGTGCGCGCGCAGCTCATCATAAAAATGCGTTGCCTCTCGCGCCGACGGGGGTTGGCTGGTCTCAAGGTTTGTTGCGCGCGGTTGAGCAAGGGAGGAGCCCGCGCCAACAAAGGCCCAAATCGCGGCCAATACGGAAAGCGCCGTGAAGGATTTCAATCCGGACTTTCTCATCGCGCGCTCTTCACCAAGCTCATTGAGATGGGGACGCCAAATCGTCCATGTGCGTTCGGGTCTTGAAGCGCAGAGCTGCGCGGCCAGCGCCCATTGGTCATGGCTGGCTGCTCGGCGCAGCAACAGAGAATGCAATTGATTGCGAACTTAGCTCGAACGCTGTGTAATTAAACCGGAACGAGCCGTCGGTTTTCGCGCCCCAAGCTGGATAGTTTACATTTCCAAACGGACGCAGCGGACCATAAACGTACTCGACGTTGCTTCCGTCTATTGAAACTGTTCCCCAACGTATGGGAGCGCCACTCTCGTCGATCTCCCACCATGAACGCTCGCGTCCATCAATCGATCGCATAATCACACGATTGGGCGCTGCCCATCCAAGGATGACGCGCGCGTCGCCTGCCGCCAGCCCGTGCAGACTGGGCAACGTTAGAAAAGGGAAGAGGTCCAGGCGCGCACGATGTGTTGGGCTGTCGTCTCGGGTGACCATCCCGCTGTTGTTGCTCCAGCTGCCTTGCGGGGACAGTGCGAATGTTTTGTAGAAGCTCCGCGCTTCGAGTTCGTAGCGCTGGCGAGATTGGGCGAAGTCCCACCAAGCCTTTTCTACGACCGGCTCAGTTGGCGACGTGCGCCAACCCTCGAATTCAGTGTAGAGCGAGCGAGTGCGGGCCCAAATTTCGCGGCCTCCGAGCCGCTCTAGCATTCGCTGAACCGCGCTGATCGCTTCCCCATCGCCTTGCAGGCGCGGTGTTTGCGCCGAAGCACGTGAAGGCGAAAGAAACATCGGCGCCGCTAAGCAGGTGCAAAGCAGCGAGCGACGCACCAGGCGATGGTCTGCGCCGACGCCTAATCTATCCGTCGTGCGAGCATCGGCGTTCGAAAAAGCATGCGAGGGTCGCCGCTGTGGGACAGGCCACCCTCGCATCCACGGGAAGTGGGGAGTAAACACCCGCAGCTCTTAGAAATCGTAACGGACGGTGAGCGAATAGGCCCGGCCGATCGGATCGGTAAAGCGCTCATCAGCGCCGATGAGGAAATCGAACCTGTTGGAATAGGGCGGCTGCTCGTCGAACAGATTGGTGATTCTGCCGATGATGGTCGCGCGCGCTGGCCAGTGCAGGCTCGCTGCAAGATCCCAAAGCGAATAGGATTCAACTTTTCGCGGTGCGATGCCGCACGTGCAATCCTGATAGCCGGAGAGATATCGATTGGACAATTCGAGCCGGAGGGGATCGCTCTCCCAACTCAAGGCCGCAAAATGACTGTAATCGATGACGGGGTAACCGTCGCTGTAAATGCCTGCTCGATCAAGCCAAGGGCCGGAGGGACTGTTTTGATAATCGTATTGCAGCACCACTGTGCCGCGATAATCGAAGCCCACCGCGCCGCCCCAGATTTCAGGTCCGCGCCAAGTTGCGGTGAAATCGATACCCGACGTTTCTGTGTCGCCCAGATTGAGCGGTTGACGAACAATATAGGCCACAGGGTCGATGCCGGGGCTGGCAGTGGCGCAGATCGCCACCACGTTCGGCGCAGAGGCGAAGGCTGGATTGGCGCCGCTGCAGCGCACCATGAACGAGCCAAAATCGGCGAGATTAGTAGCGATTGCAGTTGTGCTCGGCGCGTCGATTGTATTGGAGACATAGTAGCGCCAATAATCGAGGCCGAACGAAAGTTCAGACCTTGGTTGGAGGGAGACGCCGGCGGACCAAGCTTCCGATTCTTCCGGCCCAAGACCCAGATTGCCGCCGGTAAGTTCGGGCGGGGCGAAACTCAGGCCGCAGTCGCGGTTTACGTTGGCGCCGGGAATTGGATTGCCGCTTGGACACAACACCGGATCGCTCGTGCCAGGTGCGAAGCCATTGTTGATTGTCACCGGTGTGAAGAGATTACGCAAAGTGGGCGCGCGGAAACCCTCATTATAAGAAGCCCGCAGCGACAATCCTTCCATGGGCCGCCAAGTGGCCAACACTTTCGGATTCGTGGTGGAGCCAAAGTCGCTGTAATCGTCGTAGCGCAGTGAGAGATTGAGCTCGAGGTTCTCCAGAACCGGGATCAACACCTCGCTGGTAAGCGCCGTGACGTCGCGATCGCCGCTCGTTGGCGTCAGGTCCGTCGCGAGGCCAGCGCGCTGCGCCAGCGGCGTCGTTGCAAAATGCGCTTCTTCGTTCCTGAGGCTGGCGGCGAGCGCGAATTGCACCGCGCCCGCTGGAAGTTCGAACAGGTCGCGGCTCACCTGCGCGCCAAATTCGTCGATGCTCTGGACCGCACTTTGGATCAGGCCGTGCAGCCGGATCGAATTGATATAGGCCGACGCTGCTGGTGATTGGGGGCCAAAGGGATTGATGTAGGGCACGCCGGGAACGGAGCCATCCAACATGGCGGGCACCGCGGCGACATTAAAGAAGCCGTGCTCGCCGATGACCTTCACCGATGATCTGGAGGTGAGGGCATAAGCCTCGTAATCCCAACCCAACACGCTGCCCTTCAGTTGGGCCAGGTATCGATCCGTCTGCGTCAGCCCGGTCGTGGCCAGAGGGTCAAATACCCCAGGACGCCAATCGATCTGCACCGGCGCGTTTGGATTAAAGCCAGGCGGCAACGCGGGCCCGCCGGTGGGATAGAGCGCATGGCCTGGGAAATATGGGTTCACACCCGCAGCGCCGGTGGGGACCATGTCGCCGCCGACAGGAAATTCGTTGAGCTCGGAAAAGACTTCACTTTGGGCGACGAAATATTGCAGGCTCGCCGTATGTTCGCCCAATCGAACCGAGCCGTTGATCAAGAACGACTGATCGGTTTGCGCCGGAATATAGGAATTGTGAAATTGCCCGTTCCTAAAGCAGGCGTTGTTCGCGGCCCCTGGTAGGAAGGCCGGTGCATAGACATTCTGAGGCGCGGGACAATTTGGTGCATAAGGGTTTTGTGGATTTGAAACCGTGCCGCCTTGCGTCCAGTTGGCGAAAGTCGGGCCCGCAAGAGAGCCAAAGTTTCCGCGCTCCGGTATGAAGCCCCGCGCTGAGAAGGCGCGATCCTCAGCGTACAATGTCTCGCGATCTTGGTAAGAGATCCCGGCATAGACGTTCCATCCGTCGGTATCGAGATCGCCGATTCCTCCAGCCAACGATCCATTCCATTTTTCGCCGCCCTCTTGCTCGGGCATGAACACGCCGACCGACGCAGAGAGCCCCTGCATTTCACGGCGTGGAATGAAATTGATCACCCCTGCGATGGCGTCGGAGCCATAAATGGACGAGGCGCCGTCCGCGAGCGTTTCAACCCGCTCAATCATATTGAGCGGAATGGTGTTGAGGTCGATGCCGCGTCCTTCAAACGCGTTCGGCGCAACCCGATGGCTGTCGAACAGCACCAAGGTGCTTGACGGTCCGAGCGATCGCAAACTAGCGAACGAGGCAAAGCCAGTGCCGGTCCCAAACGTAGTAGAGGACGTAACAAGGGCTTGGTTCTGCGCAACCGAGCGCAACGCTTCGACAGCGTTGCCCGCACCCGATTCCTCAAGATCCTGCGCACCGACCGTGGTGATTAGGTGTGATTGCTCGCTTACGGGCCGGCGCAGCAGCGAGCCGGTCACCACCACCTCTTCACTGATGGTGTCGCTCGACGCCGCCTCAGTCGCGGCGCCGAGACGGGTAGGGGAAGGAGCACCGGCCTGAACAAGCGTCAGTCCCCCTCCGGGCGTTTGCTGCATTCGCAGTTCAGTGCCCGCGGTAATCCGTGCGAGCGCTTGGCTGGGTGTCATTTCTCCGGAGACCGCGGTGCTGTGCAGGCCGCGAACGAGGTTGTTTGGCACCAGCATCGGAATTTGGGACTGGCGAGAAAACTCGGTAAGCGCCGAGGCGAGGTTTTGCGCTGGAATATTGAAATTGACGCGGGAGGTCTCGAATGAGACTGCCTGAGCTTGTGCGTTTGCAGGCTCAGGGAGCCCGATGAGAGCAAACGCCGATGCAGCGGCCAAAGAAAGCGCGCGCAATCTGTTCTGGCTCATCTGGTTTTCCTCCCCCTCGCGCGCCCGTTGCGCAGTGATGTCGCGACTAATCGGGCGCGTGGCGTCTCAAAGGAGACGCTTCTAATGGAGGGACTAGTACGGACGGCGAAAGTGAACCGCTTTTGGCAAACTATTTTCTTGGATTTTGAGCCAAGATCACCCTGTTGTGAGGCTTCGGACGGCGGGAAGGCTCGGGGAGAAACGCCTCGCCAAATCGGATATGTTGCGGCGACTTCTAAGTGGCGAGGACGCGCAGAAAGGACGATCGCATGGCGCGTGTTCTAGTCGCTGAGTTCACAACAGGCCTTCGCGATGCGCGCGCACGCGGCGCGCAACGCTTCCATCGAAGTCGCGTAGGAAAGGCGAAAATACTTCGCAAGGCCGAAACATGAGCCGGGCACTGCCGCAACACCGACCTGGTCGAGCAAATAGGTGCAGAAATCGTCGTCTGTAGCGAGGAGGCCGCCTGCGGGCGTTCGTTTGCCGAGGAGGCCGGCGCAGCTTGGAAAGGCGTAAAATGCGCCTTCAGGTTTTCGGCAAGCCAGGCCCGGAGTGTTGTTTAATGCCTCCACCACCAGATCGCGACGTGTTTGAAAAGCCAAGCGACGCTCCGCGATGAAGTGTTGTGGTCCGTTCAGAGCTTCTACAGCGGCGGCTTGACTGACAGAGCAGGGATTAGAAGTGGATTGGTTTTGCACCACCGCCATTTGGCGAATAAGCGGACTTGGCCCCGCGCCGAAGCCAATCCGCCAGCCGGTCATGGCGTAGGATTTCGACACGCCGTTGACGGTCAGGGTGCGGGTCTTGATCTCGTCATCGAGCGCGGCGGGTGTTGAGAAAGGAAAATCGTCGTAGAGAATGTGCTCATAAATGTCGTCGGCCAACAGCCACACGTGGGGGTGGCGCTTTAGCACTTTCAGCAATGTCAGATAATCCCCAGCCGTGTAGGCTGAGCCGGAAGGATTGCAGGGTGAATTCAGGACCAACCAGCGCGTACGCGGCGTAATAGCGCTTTCGAGCGCTTCAGGATCTAGTCGAAAACCGTTGGTTTCAGCGCAAGCGACGATAACGGGTCGCGCGCCCAAGATCCTCGCCATTGATGCATAGACCGTGAAGTACGGAGCGGGAAGGATCACCTCGTCGCCCTCATCCAGGGTGGCCATGAAGGCGTTGTAGATCACCTGTTTGGACCCGGCGGCGACGCTGATTTCGTCAAGGCTATAGTCGAGATTGTTCTCGCGACTAAACTTTGCGCGCACGGCGCTCTTCAGCTCCGCGATGCCGTCTGTTGGGGTATATTTGGTCTGGCCGGCCGCGATGGCGCGGTTGGCGGCCGCTTTGATGTGATCGGGGGTGTCAAAGTCCGGCTCGCCCATGCCGAGCGAGATCACGTCACGGCCCTGACGTTTCAACTCATGCGCGTGCTCTGATATTTGCACGATGCGCGACATGCCCATGGTGCGCATGCGCGCCGCAGCCCGGAATGATGTCGGCGACGACATTGATTTGGCGTCAGTCATGAAAATAAGCCACTCCCGCGAGGACCGCCGCGGAATAAACATCGCTCATGAAGGCACGAGATGACGTTCCTTTAGCGTCGGTGTCGATATGCGAAGTCGAAGGTCTCTAGAACGCAACGACCCGAATGCTCGCTGCTCATCACGCTCCCCTCGACTAAGGGACGCTTAGAGGCGGGGAAAGCGAACCGCTGGTCTTGCCTATTTGGAGGGCTTCGCCACGAGACTTATCTCGTGGTCGCGCCGCTGGACATCAATCGGCAGTGTTGTTTGGATAATGGATAGGATTTGGTCGATTTGATCTGCTCTGTACGCCGTCGTGACGCGCAGTTGGCCAAGTTCAGGGCTCACAATGCGGATAGGCGTCGATGAGTAGCGGTTTGCGTCTGCTACGACTTCCGCCAGTGATGCGTCCTCATAAACCAGGAATCCCTCACGCCAGGCTGCGGGGTGAATAGGCGCTGACGTCAAGCGAGCAACAACTGCAATCGGCGTTGTGTGAAGCGACAATTGACCCCCGGCAGTCAAGCGGTGAACGCGGGAGGAGAGGGCATTTGTCAAACGAGCAGGCTCTGTAACGTCGACGATTCCGCGGGTGACAGTGACACGCACGTCATCGTCGCCAGCGCGCACTTCGAACTCGGTTCCGACCACTCGGACCACCGTGCCTTCTGTTTCGATCAAAAACGGCCGACGCATATCGTGCGCGACGCTAAAGTAAGCTTCACCTGGCGACAGACGCACGCGCCGTTCGGCGCGGGTAAACGCCATCTGTATCCGCGTGCCCGCGCCAAGCGTGATGAGGGAGCCGTCAGGAAGCGTTATATTATGAATTTCGGTGAGGGTCGCAGTCCTGGCGGGGATCCATGGGCCCATGGGTTCGCGCGGCGCCAGCATGAAAAGCAAAAGGCTGGCGGCAAGTGCAAGGCCCACGCCTAAGGCGACCGGGCGGCGCTGAAACAGCGGTGGGTTCGTGGCGTGTCTCTGGCGGGGAAAGCGCGCTCGCAACGGCTCGAGTGCGTAATAGAGGTCCAATTCGCTCTCATAGGCGAGCGCGTTTTCTTGCGTCGCTGCGTACCAGTGTCGAAAAGCGGATTGGTCCGAGGGGCTCACATCAGCATCAGCCATCCTGAGCACCCAAGCTCGGGCTTCGTTGCGCATGTCGGTCGTTGAAATGATTGTCATGGATCAGGCCTTGCGATTGGCTTTGCCGGCCTCAAGCGCCTCGGCGATTTGGCTCATAGCGCGCTCAACATGGCCTTTTGCTCCATTAGACGTCATTCCTAAGCGACGACCGATCTCGGCAAAGGAAAGCTCGTCAAAGCGGTGCATCAAGAAGCATTGCCGCCGCCTTGCCGGCATGGCTTGGAGCACTCTCTCTGCGATGTCTAACTGGTCCTTCGCCAATAGGACGCGTTCGGGCGTAAAATCCGAACGCGCCGCGTCCGCTAAATTGATCTCGGCGACATGGGAAGCCCTTATGGTCTGCCTTCGGCGCTCTGTGTTGAGCACATTTTCCGCCGTTCGAAACAGGAAGGCTTTCGGAAACTCGATCTGCCTCACCGCATCCGGCGACAGCGTGGCGAGCCTTGAAAAGGCTTCATGCATAATGTCTTCGGGTTCAGGGGGGCCGGGGCCGTACTTGCGACGTAGAAACCCGCAAAGCGCGGCTGCATGCTCGCGATAAAGCTTGATAAGCCACCGGGGGGTGGACTGGGACGCGGTGGCTGGCTCGGTCGCTCCTAACGAATCCGCCATCGGCTCATCTCATCACGCCGGGCTGAAGATTTTGCCAGAGCACCATTTTGGCAGGTTCGCTTTTGCGCAGGTCGATCGTCTTAGAATAGACGGGCGCGCGGTGTGATGAGCTTTGCCATTGTAAAGCGGCTCACCATGCCTTCGCCCCCCGAGTTCAAAGGTGATCTCGATAAGTCGCCGCTGTCAAGTCTACGCAACAACACGACGTGCTGACGTAAAAGGGAGCGCGCCCGCATCTTCCAAGCGCGCCATGATCGAGGCCCTCTCCGTCGATCCTGTGCGCGAGCGGCGCATTCGCGAATTCATGTAGACGCGAGCGCGGCGCGCGCTCGCGTCAGGACCCGCTTCAAGCTATTCTACGAATTGGAATTCTGTTAAAGACGCGCGGCCCGCCTCCTGAGTTATTGCCAGCTGGTTCTCCAGCATCGAACACTTCGATGCCGCGCATGAACGTCTTCTTCACACGATAAGAGATGGGCTCCCCCGCGAACGGGGTCACCCTAGCCTTGGATTCGAAGTCGTCGGGGACAATCCGAAAATCGCCTTCCTCGATCACGACGACGTCGGCATCATATCCCTTGGCAATCTTGCCGCGTTTGAGCCCAAGCATGGCGGCTGGATTTTCCGCGAACAGACGTACGCCTTCGGCCAATCCGGCGCGCGCTAAAGTCAGCGGATAACAGAAATCTATGCTGGTGAACCCTTTTTTGGGCCAGAATTCGTCTCGAATATTTTCGGCGTGATACTTGTCGGCGACGCGATGGGGATGGTGGTCGGAGACCATCACATCGAAGGCGCCTTGGCGTAACAGATCCTGAAGTTCGGCCAGATTGTTCTCATCGCCCAGAAGCGGCGCAGAAACCCCTGCTATGCCAATTTTTTGAAATGCCTGCTCTTGCGACATGAACAGATATTGCGGCGAGATCTGCACCTTGGTGTTGGGCAGTTTTCCCTTCGCCTCGTTCAGGAGAACGACAGAGCTCGCAAGCGAAATCCGCAGGCGCACGCGAAACTCTGGGTCCAGCCGATTGAGAATGCTTGGCAGTGCATATTTCTCGCCCTCGCTCTCCAAGGGTGTGTTGCGCAGCGCCTCTTCTTCGCAGTGCACCGAACCCTGCAGGCCGAGCTTGACCCAGCTTTTAATCTTGGCGGGAAGGGGATCGAAGATGGTTGACAAGTTCCAGATCGGTATGTCCCAAGGAAACAGATGCATGGCAAAAGCGCCTGCCGCTTTGAAGCCTTCATCTCCCTCGATGTCATTGAAGAGCGGCGGCATCGCATGTATCGCGAAATCGGCGTAACTCGTGTCCTCAAACAGCTTTATGCGGCGTTTGATCGCCTCGACATTGTTGATCCGCGGAATGGTGTTGGGCATGTCGCAGACTGTGGTGATGCCGCCAGCGAGCGCCCCGCGCGTTCCCGTCTCCACCGTTTCTTTGTAGGCTTGGGTCCAATCTCGGAAGTGCGGTCCTAAATCGGTCGCAGCAGGAATCAGAATTTGGTTTTGCTTGAGTTCGATGGTGTCGCCGTCTGGCGAACCACCATTCTTACCGACCGCGACGATCTTGCCATCATCGACAATCACGACGCTGTCAACGACCTTGCCGTCCGCAAGCACGCGTCCGCGGAATGTCAGTTTCGACATCTGCTTCCTTTCTTGGTGAGAGAACACAGAGACGCCGTCGCTCACTGCCAATTTCAGCTGCTCAGGACGGCGAAAAGACCACAAACAAGCGCACGCACTTTGCTGCGACTCATAACGTCCGCTTGGCTCCACGTCGTTGAAGCGGCCAACGGGCGCGGCGATGCCCATGCATCTAACGAAAGGACGCTCCAGTTCGCCAAAACCGAACCCTTGCGGAAAAATTTTGCGGTCGACTTGGAGACGGTGCGCGCTTGCGGCGTTCACCCGGCCTGCGGACGCATGACACTGGGCTTGGATTTCCCCGCGTTGACCATCTATTTTTTGTCAAGCCGACTGCGCTGCTCGCTTGCGGAGGTCCATCAACGAGTCTCCGCTGTCACCGTCGCTTTGTAAGGCCTGGAGGGCGCGCTTTAGTGCTAGCTCACCGGAGTCTTTTGAGCATGACACCCACTCCAAGTCGCCGCACGGTCTTGTCCCTCACTGCCGCCGCTATGTCGGCGAGCTTCGCTTGGACAGATGGCGTGGTGAGCGCCTCAGCTCCGCTTGAGGCGCGCTCTGATATTTTTTCTCATGGGGTGGCCTCGGGGGACCCGAGTGTCGATTCGATTTTGTTGTGGACCCGCTGCTTGGGAGGGGATGACGAGGAAGATGTTCGCGTTCGTGTTGAGCTGGCCGAAGATGGGGAATTTGCACGCGTCGTGGCTCGACGTCGGTTGTGGGCAAGACGATCAGCGGATTGGACCTGTCGTGTGTTGGTCGGTGGTTTGCGGCCCGATCGCTATTATTGGTACCGCTTCATTGATCGCCGTGGCGCTGCAAGCAGAGTTGGCAGGACGCGCACCGCGCCCTCGTCGGACGCGCGCGTCCCGGTTCGGTTTGCCATCGCGAGCTGCCAAGATGCGCCGCTCGGCTATTGCACCCCCTATCGCCGCATGATTGTCGAGGATGATGCGCGCGCAGAGGCTGAGCGCATCCGCTTCGTCCTGCACCTCGGCGATTTTGTCTATGACGAAGTCTGGTACCCGGAAGATCGTCCCAATGGATTTTTGGGGCGACGTTTGCGCGATCTTGTACGGTTTCCTCAAGGCCTGCTCGTGGATGGGACGCGCGTTCCAGTCTCCGTCGAGGATTACCGCGCGCTCTATAAGGCGTATTTACTCGATCCAGACCTGCAGGACGCGCGCGCACATTGGCCATTTGTTTGCGTGTGGGACAATCACGAGTTCTCAAGTCCCGCCTGGCAAAGCGCGAGTGAGTATGCGCAAGCAGGACTGGGCGCCCAATCGCGCAAGGTGGCGGCCACCCAGGCTTGGTTCGAATTCATACCTGCGCGCGTTTCCACTCCGAATGGCGCTCTGTCCACATTTGAAGCGCCTTCGGTCGCTGACGCAGCGCTGAGCGACATCGACGCTGATGGCCTGTCGCAAGAGCCCAACAATATTGCAGCGATCGACAGTCTGACAATTTATCGCACGCTCGCGTTTGGCAAACATCTGGACCTTATTTTGACTGATGACCGAAGCTATCGGTCGGAGCCGGCAGGAAGCTCTTTGAGCGCCTTCGACACCAGCCCTTCGGCATTGTTCTTCTCGCCAGCGGAACTCATCGACGTTTTGGACTTGGGACGTAATGGACCTGCGACAGTCGACTTTAACGGCTCCTCCCGCGCCAACCCTCGCGCACATGCGCCACAGGGCACGATGCTTGGGCGTCGGCAAAAGGCGTGGTTCTTGAATTCGATAACCAGCTCTGCGGCGACTTGGAAGGTGTGGGGCAATTCCGTCGCAGCTATCGAACGCCGGAGCGACTTGCACAATCTTCCCGCGCCGCAGCGCCGCCTATGGCGCGGATCGAGCTATGGCATCGCGGGCTCGGATGATTGGGGTGGATTTCCACACGAGCGCGCGGAAATACTAGATGCGGTGGCGACACGCGGAATTTCCAATTTTGTGTCGTTGGCGGGCGACCGGCATCAGTTTTTCGCGGGCGCTCTTTCGGCGCAATTGCCTCCACAAGCCTATCGGCCTGTCGCTATCGAGTTTGTCGTCAGCTCGATTTCGACGCCCTCCATGTTTGAGGCGGCGGAATTTATTACGCGCCGAAGCAACGCGTTGCGAGCGCTCTATGTCCGCCAATCTCCGGATGGGGCGCGATGTGGGCTGAACTGGACGCTTAAACACGGCGTACGAAGCGGTCTCATCTACAGCGCAACCGGCGATCAGGCGGCCGCGCGTTCGGTGTCCAACCCCGAGGTCGCGCCCCACATCGCTTTCACCGATTCTGCATCGCATGGGTTTGCAACCGCTCGGGTCGATGGCGATGAAATTCGAATGGAGTTCGTCGGTTTGCCGGCGCCATTGCAGGAAAGCTCTTCTCGTGAGGGAGATGGGTTATTGTACAGAGTACAATTCAGCGCCCGGGCTTGGCTGGGCGGTGCTTCTCCTGTCCTGGTCACACAGCTGATCGAAGGCGAGCTGCCGGCAGGCTCTGTGTGATACATCGCACGAAAACGCCTCGCGAACGCCAGAAAAGCTAAGGACTTTTCAGCCGTCATCGAAATATTGCGCAGGAAGTACGCTCAGATTTGAGTCAAGCAGCGCAAGAAAACCCGCGACGTCGGCTTCCGCAAGCGAGAGCGTCACGCGTTCACGCGCGAGAGCAAAATGGGATCGAGGTGACTGAAGCACGTCCGCGAACGGGATATGCTGCAATGAGCGCTGCTCGTTGTTCAAGCGTCAATCATTGCCTGCACGCGCGCGAGGTCCATCGCGAAGGGGTTGACTGCGCGCATGCCGTCCTTAACGAAGCCGTCCTGCAAGGCCTCGCTGAAGAAAATGCTAGCGCCCGCTTGGCGTGCGGCCGCCCAGATGACGCCATCCCACACTTGGAATTGGTGCTGGCTCACCATTTGAAGCGCTTCTTGCGCCACGCGGTCATTTGTCGGCGACGTCTCGAAGGTTTTGGACCAGGCGTCGGCTTGGCTGATAGCTTGCGATAAGAGGGTCGGGGCGCGTCGTTTGAGGACAGCGACAAACTCCAGGAGCACCTGGTTTGCGAGAACGCCGCGCACTACAGCGCGCGCGATCAAATCTTGCGATCGCTGTCCTTTGGAGGTTTGCGGCTCAAGTGCGGCATAGACGAGGATGTTGCTGTCGAGGCTGACGCGGGCCATGAGCTTTTAGCCGTCTCCGTATTTGTCGTCCTCGGTGATCGTCCCGACCTCGTAACCGCGATCTGGCCATGTGCGCATGAGCGCCATCATCTGATCAAAACGCTCGCGCCATTCGGGATCGGCTCGGGGATCGTCGGCGCGAGGCCTAAGCTCGGCGACCGTTCGCCCGTTCTTGGTGATGAGAACGGTCTCGCCTTGCTCGACTTCGGCAAGGAGCTTGGAAAAGTTCTGGTTGGCGTCTCGAACGGTGATGGAGCGCATCTGCCCTTCTTAATGTTCTACAGTAGCACATGCTCTCGCAGACTCAAACCTGGTCTTGAGAGATGTCGGCGACACGGGATTGACAAAGGGATGTATAGGACTTAGTTTATAGGACTAAGTCCATACATGGTTCGCACGTTCAACATTCACGACGCCAAGACGCGGCTTTCCAGGTTGGTTGACCAGGCTGCCAAGGGGGAGCCGTTTATTATCGCTAAGTCCGGTAGGCCTCTTGTGAAGGTGGTGGCGCTGGAGGCCGATGAAACGGCGCCAGCCCAGCGGATCGGCTTCCTGGCCGGTGAAATTTCAACGCCGGATGATTTCGATCGGATGGGACACGACGAAATCGGACAGATGTTTAGCCTCGATCGATGAGTGCGCTTCTTCTTGATACCCACCTTCTGCTGTGGGCGGCTGGTGAGCCTGACAAATTGTCGACGTCGGCGAGAGCGCTTATTGAGGCCCCCGAAACACAGCTGCATTTTAGCGCCGCAAGTCTTTGGGAAATTGCAATCAAGCATCGCCTTGGCCGCGACGATTTCAAGGTCGAGCCGCGGCGGCTGCGGCGTGGCCTTCTTGACCACGGGTGGCGTGAGCTTGCAGTAACAAGTGAACACGCTGTAGCCATCGACATGCTGCCAGACCTACACAAGGATCCCTTCGATCGAATGCTCATTGCCCAGGCGCAAGTCGAAGGCATGAAGCTTGCCACGTCAGACGACATTGTGGCCCGCTATCCGGGCGCTATCACCCGCGTCTGAGCGCAGGCCGAGCCACCGGCCGGCGCGGGCGCACAGCTTTTCACGCGTCGAGGGCTTGCCCTTAGTCACCGCGCTCAACGCGAAAGCGATCCTCCGATAGGCGCTCGACGTGTAGGCCCAGATTAGCCTCAAGCAAAGCTACAAAGCCCTCTGCCTCTGACCCGTCGAGAAGAAGTGTGACGCGTTCCCGCGCGAGGCCGCGATCGGCAAACTCGAACCTAACGCCTGAGAAGCGCGTGACATCCTCTGCTGCTTCTCGAAGGGTGATGTTGTCGCCCACAACCTTACCTTCGCGCCAGGCGAGGCGCTGTTCGATTGTTGCGGCGTCCAATTGGCGCACCTCCGCCTCGCGGCTCGCAAGGCGAATTTCTTCGTCCGCGTGGGCGGTGACAGACCGCGGTGCAGGCGCAAGTCTTGACCACAGGGAGGCGCCGCGCGACGGCGATCCTTCGACCACGCCGCGGACAACGCTCGTCGTTGCGCTCTCTTCGCCGACCCGGACAGAAAAGGAAGTGCCAACGACGCGCACTTGCCCAAAGGGTGTGGCGACAATGAATGGGGCCTCTGGGTTGGCGGTCACATCAAAGAGGGCTGTGCCTCGCAACAGCTCAACGCGGCGCTCTGCGTCTGAAAACGCCACTCGAACTTCTGCGAGCGGACTAAGCTCGATGGTTGAGCCGTCTGCCAAGGATATGGTCCGCCCGGCGCGAACTTGCGTGGCGTAGGTGGTCGCACCTGCAATGTTAGGAGCGTCAAAGGGCAGGGGCGCGAAGAGGAAGAGGACGATGGCTGCAAAGGCTGCAGCGATGGCGCCGGGCCTTGCCCACGCGGGACGCCGCTTCGTATTTAAAGGTCGTGACGGGTCGGGGAGTAGGGGCTGTCTTCGTAAAATCTCCGGCGGCAACGACGCCAGGATGGGACCAAGCCTGTCCCAGGTTTGAGAAACGGAAGCCCAAGCGCTTTTGTTTTCGTCAGACGCTGCAAGCCAAGCCTGAAAGCGGTCGATCTCAGTTTTAGGGACAGAGGGTGACTCAAGCAGAACCAGCCATTCACTGGCCTCGCTTTCAGCGCGGGTTGGCTCTGCTCCGACCGGCATGAGAACCAGCCTTCTAGCGATCTGGTCCCAAGATGTCTTGCTCTCGGAGATAGGCCTGGCAGCGGGCGATGGCTTGGGCGATCAGACGCTGGACTTGGCGGACGGAGAGACCGAGCTCATCAGCGATCTCCTGTTGAGAGCAGCCTTCGACCTTGTGGCGGATGAGGGCGACGCGCCGGTTTTCGGAAAGCGCCGCGAGCGCTGCTCGAACTGCCATCGAAGTTTCTGAGGCGATCCGGTGATCTTCAGGCGATGGTGAGATTGCGCCACTCGTGTCGAGATCGACATAGCCGGGGTCTACCACTGGAGAACGCTTCCGCCGTCTCGCGTAATCGGCGGCGAGATTGAGCGCTGTTCGGAAGAGATAGTCGGTAGGGGAAGCGAGCTGCTTGGGCTGTGCGGCCCAAAGGCGAACGAAGCTGTCTTGGGCAACATCCTCGGACGACACAACAGGTTCGAACCGACGCAGGATGCGGCGGAGGCGGGGCGCCTGAAATCTGAAGAGGCGCGCCATATCGGATGAGGTCCTCATTGAGGGGTTACCGCGCCGCGATTGAGTTGGTTTGCGAATGTTTCGAAAGCGCAGGTCTCAATGCCGGCAAACGCTTGCTCTTGGTGTTCGTCGCACTCGACCAGAATTGCGCGACAGATCTGACCTTCCTCCAGCATGTTACCGAGGGCCCTGTAGTCTTGCGAATGAGCGCGTGAGACGCAGCGAACAACCGTTACTGACGACGATGGGCCTTTGGCTGCGATATCTAGGGCTCTGGGCGAATCCCAGACGCAACCAAGGGGGAAATAACCGGCCACCGATAGGATGGTTTCGATATCGCTCGCGCATTGTTTAAGGTTCACGGGGGCGCTCCGATCCGGTGAAACGAATATAGGGACTATAGTCCCTGGTGACTATAGTCGTTGTCTCGTTCAGTCTTGCGATGGACTGGCGCGCGACAGTCGGTGCAAACGTGCTGAAACTCAGAAAGCGTCGTGGCCTGAGTCAGGAAGATCTTGCTGGTGAGGCAGAGATCGACGTCACCTACCTTCGTGGAATTGAGAGGGGACGACGAAACCCCAGTTTGCTCGTTATGGCGCGGTTGGCGAAACAGTTGGGAGTGCATCCCGCGAAACTGCTCCAAGACTGAGCAAGGGCCTGTTGGGGGACTGAGGCGGACCTCGCGCGGCGCCGGCTATTCTCGCTTTGACAAACGTCGTCCTCTTAAGGTCGAACCAAACTTCTTCCGCCGCTCATATTGGCTCGACGTCTGGCCCTTAAGCCGCTTTACCTTGGCGATCGCCTTCATATCCCGCCGTGTCTTCACTTTGTGACAGGCCGTGCACATAAGCTGGTCGGGCTTTCCTGCCTTGAACGCATTCGGCGTGGAATGTTCGCCGATCAGGTCATCGGTCGCCTCACAGCCTTTGACGCAGCATTTGAAGCCCTGCTTCTCAAGAAGCGCGTCGTACTCCCTTTGGGTGAGATACATCCGCTTCATGGCGCCGCCCCTGCCTCAGAAAGGAAGAGCGGCGGATCGAGCGTTTCAAACCAATAGGCCACGAACACCACATCGTAGAAAATCAGGCCCTTGATCTCACGTCGGCGCGGCTCGACTTCGCCCTCAATGCGGACGGTGTCGCCAGCGGTGAGGCATCGCGCGACCTTCGCCCGCAGCAATTGACAGCGCACCGAACTCTTCACCCATTCAACGGTGACGCCGCCTGATTTCAGCACACGCTGAGAAGAAACCGCGATGATGGTCTCATCGCCTGACTCAATGATCCGGCCAACCGATCCGGTGAGCACGAAGGAAAGCATTGCAGGAAAGCTCCTGCCGGAAGCCGCCGGCAATCGTGCCGCGATGCTGTTCCCGCGACGTCCGAAGGCCTGGGCTCGCGGGAGGAGGTCGGGCGCAAGGCGCGCGCAAGCGCCCGGAGGCTTGGCCTTGCGCCTGACCGACCGCGTGCGATGGGCCTAAGGCGCGTGAACTGCACAGCGGTGAGCGTCGGGAGTGTTAGGTCGAGGTAAGCCAAAGCGCTTGCTGCGCGGCGTTCGTTGGACGGCTTTGGGGAAATTTGGCCGTCCGACGCCGGCGATTAGAAGGATCGCCGGCCATGGGCATGGCCTGCATCCCTTGCGACAAATCGCGGCCGGTGGTGATCGCGCTGGAGGCTAAATGGCGCGTATTTCCTGTCATACGCGCTTTCATTGCTCGATGTCCGCGTTCGCCTGTGTCTCCGAGAAGGAAGATTGCGCTGTTGGTGCGGGCGGCGCCAAAGAACGCACGGCCGGCGATAGGAGGTGCGCGTTGACAGTCATGCATTACCGGGGTAATGTACAAACATGGGTATCGCTCAGTCCAAATTGACCGCGCAGGGGCAAATTTCGGTTCCTGCGGAGATCAGGAAGAAGCTCGGTGTTGGGCCGGGGTCAGTGCTTGAGTGGGATGAAAAGGACGGTGAGGTGGTGGTGCGGCGCGCGGGACGGTTTTCTGCCGCGGACCTCCATGCGGCGCTCTTTCCAAATGGTCCGCCGAAAGCCACGAGTTCGAAGGAATTGAAGCAGGGCATTGGCAGATACGTGCGCAAGAAGCATGCGCGCGATTGATACGAATGTCCTTGTTCGGCTGATCGCGCGTGATGAGCCGAAGCAGGTCAAAGCGGCGGATGCGTTTGTATCCAGAGGGGCTTGGGTTTCTCATATCGTGCTCGCCGAGACTGTCTGGGTCCTCACTTCTGTCTTTGAGTTCGGACCCAAGCAGATAGCACTCGCTGTAGGCATGCTCCTCAATCACGCGCAACTTACCCTGCAGGACGCTGATGTTGTTCAGGCTGCGTTGCAGGGTTATCGCCTCCGGCCTGGCGTGAGTTTTACAGATCATCTCATTGTCGAGATTGCGCGCAAGAGCGGCAATTTGCCGATTGGAACGATTGACCGTGATTTGAGCGCAATCGAGGGCGCCGAGCGCCTCTGAAGGATCTGTCTATCAAGATACTCTGTGCGACTGCAAAAAAGGAACCGCTCGCGCTGAGCCATTCTTACGTGTCCGCATATCCAAGTTGAATCGGCGGGGCGGAGTTTCGACCCTGTCGTCGCCTGTCGGGCTTCCCGCCCGACGCGCAGCGACTGCAAGATGGATGGGTAGCTACTTGAATTCGAGAGGGCGGACAGACTTCAGCGCGTCTTGTGAGGATGGGAGCGCAAGAGGTCCCGCAGGACTTGTTCAGGGTTGAAGCGCTTCGCAGCGTTTGGCACATTTTGCGCCATGGATGGCCCCGTACCGCTCTTTGGAAACCCGAGCCCGCTGTCACCTGTGGAGCAGGAGGTTTACGACGCGGCGTACGCGCAGGCCAAACGCGAGGGCCTGTCTGACTTCAAGGCCAAGCAGCGCGCCATCGCCCGAATCTTCCGCAGGCGCACCATTGTCGGCAACCTGCGCAATGAGTAGGACCAGATCCGCACGCGAGCGCAGGCGTCGAAGCGGACATGGCATATTGTGGTCGCGTGGGTTAGATCACCGACATGTCAAACGACGGCAAAGCGCTAGCGGCAATAATCGAACATGAGCTGACGCTGGTGTCGGACGCTCGCGTCACCACCCAGGTTCGTGCGCTGCTCGTCGAGCCGACCGTCACGATGCGACGGTGGGACTGCGGACGTGAGCGCTGATGGAACCCTCCTCACTCAACAGCCCTATCGTCCTGGTGGTCAGTGGTGCTCGCTCGTAAGGACTTGTCGAACGCGCCAGGCAAGGTCTGCTTTTCGATACGGCTTCATCAAGATCGTGACGCCCTGCAACATGCGGCCGTTCGCGATCAACGTGTCCAATGCGTAGCCGGACGTGAAGAGAACTCTTACTCCTGGCCTCAGTTCTGCGGCGCGTTGTGCCAGATCCCAGCCGCTCATCCCGCCGGGCATGACCATGTCGGTGAACAACAGGTCGATCGCCTCGGCGCCGCCCAAGCGCGTCATCGCCTCGGGTCCGTTGGACGCGACGGACACTTTGTAGCCAAGGCTCTCAAGCGTCGCCACGGCGTATCCCCGAACAAACGGGTCATCTTCGACAACCAGAATTGTTTCCGCCCCGCCGGGCGCCTCATATTCGCCAAGGTCTGGCGTTGGGGCCGCGGCAGTCCCGCGGCCGATATCCGCAGCGGGCAGATAGATACGCACGGACGTGCCAAGACTGGGTTCGCTGTAGATTGCGACGTGCCCGCCGGATTGTTTGACGAAGCCGTAGACCATGCTCAGGCCTAGACCGCTGCCTTTGCCAACTTCTTTCGTTGTGAAGAAGGGTTCGAAGGCGCGCTCGCAGACGTCCGGGGGCATACCAACGCCCTCATCGGTCACGGAAATGAGCACGTAGTCGCCCGGCGGCACTTCCGGGTTCAGATCTCGATATCTCTCGTCAAGCGGCGCCAAGCCGGTTGAGAACGTGAGCTTACCTCCATCCGGCATCGCATCCTGAGCGTTGAGCGCAAGATTGATGATCGCAGATTCAAGTTGTGTCGGATCGGCGATGGCGGGAATGAGCACCGGCGTGAGTTGCAGCGAGATTTCGATATCCTCGCGCAGTGTGCGCTGCAACAGACGCTGCAAATCGGACAGCATGTCGTTGCAGTCGATGGCGACAGGTTGCAGGACCTGACGGCGACCGAACGCCAGTAGGTGTTTGGTAAGTTCGGCGCCGCGCTGACCAGCGGCGAAAACCCCGTCGCTCAACGCTTTCAGATCGGGGCGCGCCCGCAGCTTTTCACTCAGCGCCTCGGTGTTTCCAAGGATCACCGTCAATAGGTTGTTGAAATCGTGCGCGATGCCGCCCGAGAGTTGCCCCACGGTCTCCATCTTCTGCGCCTGAGCGAGCTGATCTTCGGTCTTCTTGCGCTGCGTCAGATCGTGGATGATGCCCACGAAGAAAACCTCGTCGCCTTCCTTGGATTCACCGACCGACAAATCCATCGGGAAGGTCGTGCCGTCTTTTCGCTGCCCTATGACTTCGCGCCCGATGCCAATGATCTTTCGAACGCCGCTGGTTCGATAATTGACCAGATAGCCGTCGTGTTCGTTGCGGAAGGAGGGCGGCATCAGCATCTTTACGTTCTGTCCCACCACCTCTTCGGCCGCGTAGCCAAACAGGCCCTCGCAGGCAGGATTGAACATGAGCACGCCGCCCAACGAGTCGATGAGGATCACGCCGTCAACGGCCGTGTTCACGAGAGCACGGAGCCGCGATTCTTCACTTGATGGGGCGATTGCAGGTTGATGCATCGTCATGCAGCTTCACCGCGCAATGTTTGGATCTTGAAGAAGCTCTCAATCAGCACGCCGGCAGTGAAGGGTTTGGCCAGAAACAGATCAGCCCCGTATGCGCCGCCCACGGCGGGCGAAGGCGGAACTGCATGACCTGATGTCAGAATGACGGACATCGCCGGGTAGAGCGTGCGAATCTGGCGCACGATCGCGTCGCCTTTCGTTCCGGGCTGATCAAGGTCAACCACGACGAGGTCGGGCGCGACGCATCCTACCAAATCAATGCCAACGGACGCATTCATTGCGGAAAAAACGTCGTGCCCGCGATCGCGCAGCAACATTTCCAGCGCGTCTAAAACCATTTCGTTGTCGTCTATAATGCAAATACGCATGGATCCATCAATAAGCTTTCAGCTATTGGGCGCTCTCCGGTGAGTCGTCAACGCGCGCGCAAGATATCTGCAGTTGCGAATTTCCAGATACACATCCCACCCCATTTCAGTTTTTGCGTCCTTCGAATGGCGGCCTCACGACAGCCGGCGTGCTTCAAGCGCGCCCCACATGGCAATGGTGAAGGCGTGGACGCCACGCGAGAAGGCCAGCTGATTTTCCGCGGGATATCGGCGCAACAGCGACGCGCTTGCGGGGTCAATCAAGGTCTGCACGAAGTGTTGGGCAGCCGCATCAAGCTCAATCGTAAGATCGGGCCTGATCAGCAGGCGCTGCGGGGCTTCCGCGGCAACAGAGAGATGAGACTGCGCCCGGCTCTCGCCGGCTTCGGCAGGGCCATGAGCAGGGGTTATCGAGCTTGGAACCGCAACCGAAATTACTCGGGGAGCCACGACCGCGGTGATGTCGATGGAAGAGTTCATAGCGACATCGCTGGCTGCACGAAATGGTGTTGCCTCGCTGCAAGCGGTTCAGGGGTCAACTGCGAGGGCCACAGCGCTTCGCCAGTGGCGAAGGCGATTTCGGTGAAGCTGGCGAGATCGAAGACGCCAGTGTCTGCAAACCCGTGCATGAAAGGCTGCATGCCTTGCCGGCGCAGCGTGCGGCACCAAGCGTCAATCTCATTGAGTGCGCCGCGCAACTGCCCGCCATGGACGCCTCTAAAGGGGCCGACTTGATAACCGGCCGCCCAGGCGCCGGTCGAAGCGATCGCGTTGATGGCGCGGTCATTGCGGTGGAGTTCCAGCGCGATGCGCGGGACTGTGTGCCTAAGGGCGATGGTCCATTCGGTGAGAGACAGTAGCGGCGTCCCAGGCTCAATCTCGGCGATAGAGATGAACATGCGTTGCTTCGCTGACGACGCGTTGCTAGCCAGGTGGTTCAAATAATGGGTGCGGGCTTTCCTGCTCTGGAGCGTCGTGACGTGGACGCTCACCCCGATCGGGGCGCTCTCAATATGGTCAACTGCATCAAACGCCTGGTCGAGCAGGCAAAGATCGAGATCCAGGAAGTCGACGCCGCTACGATGCGCAGCGTGCTCGGCGAACTCACCATCGTAGCCCATACGCAAAGGCCGGTTGGGAGCGCCCTGAATCAGAGGCGCGCAGAGATAAGCCGACACGCGCTGCCGGGGCGCCGACCAGACCGGCCAAAACCTGCCCACCTTGAGGTTACTGCGCATTTCAGTATGAGAGCGGAGTTCAGGCGCAGCCCCAACAATTCCCGCCAAATGCGCAGCGGAAACGGTTTCGGAGTTGACGTCGGCCCGCAAGGCCTTGAGCGCTTCTTCACCTAGATAGAAGCTGACCAAGGCGTCCCGCATTGCGCCGCAGCGCTTCTGCGTATCGTCGCCGGCGGCATCAGCGAAGACGACGAGGAAACCGTCTCCACATGGGATGACGGCATCTTGGGGTCCTAGGCGCGCCGCGATAATCTTGAGCGAGCCTTCACGCACATGCTCTCGCATGCGCGGCCAACGCGGCCCCGCAGCGTCACGGACCTCATCCAAGCCGAGCAGTTTGACTTGTGCTGTCTCGATCAAGCCCCCGTCCCGCGCCGAAGTGCGCACCCGCGCGGCTAGGCGCTCAAAATCGGTATTCTCGATCATTTCCGCACGCTCTCCCTTCCGGTCACGTGCGCAATGAAACACCAGGCGAAGTCTGAATCCGATTAAGAACCGCACGGTGAGGTTGTAGCCGTCACGCACTAGGAGAAAGGGTGTAGTGCAGCCGTCCATGCCCGGCCGCGACGCGCGCCCGCACTATTGCGCTGTGCCCCCCATTTGCGTGAAGCCTGGCCTATTCGAGACTCGCGGCCGCGAGGTGTGGCTCGTAAGCAGACGCAGCCGAGGAGATTCCACCCGGGTCGCTAATAGGAGCATTTGCGGAGCTTTCCCGCCGGTTGCCCTGGGCAGATGGCGGACATCAGACGCCAATTCGCCGCGTGAGAACGAAGCTATCATTACGCTTTCTGAGCGGACGCTCAAGATTGGCTCACAGACCTCTTCGCGCTAACATCGGGCGCTTGCGGAGCTCGTGCGGTCCATGCCGCGTTCGTGGTGCGCCGCGATTAGCGCGGGAGCGGAAGTGCGCGCCATACTAATCCTGGCTCTGGGTGTTTGCGCCCTCGCCACCGCTCCCAACGCGTCGGCTCAGTCGGGCGACGGATACCTGGCTTTTGTTGAGTGGTGCCGCAGCATTGGCGGCACGCACGTGCCTGGACCTGGTTATGGCAGATGCGATCCCGGCACGGGTTCTCCTTCCGGCGGCCTTTACGCGCCTGATGGGTGGGGTGCGCGAGCAGGCACGGCGATCAATCAATGGTTTCGCCGGCAGTTGAGCGGCGAAGCGGCAAATGATGCGCGTCGGCAGCGTGCAGTCCAGATTAATAATCAAGCCAACACCACCTCTAGTCTTGACGATCGATTGCGCATGTACAGGCAGGCTGATGAATTGTGGAGCAGCCCAGTCATTCGACTCAATCTCATCGAAGCGCTGATACGCGTCGCCGGGCGCGAATATCAAAATCGAAATCCGCAAGACGCAACGGCTCTCGATCGCATGGAGCAGTTCTTGAATGAGGCCGAAGGCCTCAATCGGGAGGACGTGCAATCTGTCGAGGGTTATGCCGAGGTGATTGGCTGGCTCAACGCGGGCCGGAATCTGATTGCGCAAGCGCGCGCCGAACTCGCGACCGCTGCGCGTCATCAAGCGGCGCTTGGAGACGCTAGCGCGCGAATTTCACAGATTGCCGGCGATTTGGCCGCGGAGATTGGATCGAACCAGGCGACGGCCGCGTCGGGTTTGGGGTTTGGAGACCCAACGGCGGTTGCCGATCTGCGCGACGGGCCAAATAGTCCGCCGCCATTGCCACCTTCCGCGCCGAGCGTCCCACCCACGAATTCTCCGGGCTACCAAGCATGGCTGCGTGGCATGGATGCTGTAGCTCAACACGATTGGGAACTCGCCGCAGCGTGGTTCGGAACGGCGCAGCTACGCGATCCCAACAACGAAGCCCTCCAGAGGGCAGTGGACCTCGCCGAATGGACGCGAGACTTCTACCGGCGTCCCGACGCGCGCGCTGCCGCTTCCTTGCAGCTGCCCCAAGATGCGGATCTAGATCTGTTGTTTGATCCGCACCCCTTACCAGCCCAGTTACCCGGGATGACGCCGGAAGAGCGGCAGCGTGTTGCTATCGCTCATTCGAGCAATACCCCTCTGCCGGAAGACCTCGATCTGCTGATGCGAGACAGTGTCCAAGATCGCAACGAGATGGTCGAGACGATGCCTTTCCAGGAGCGGCGTCACTTAGCCACCCGTGGCGTGACTCTTCCGCCGGCAAATGACTGGACCGACCAGCTCGCACCCGAAGTGCGGGGCATGCTTGCGGAATTGCGCCAGGCGCTTCCACCCAGAACCTATGGTCCGCTCAACCCGACTGCCAGTCCCAATGATGTCATGACCGCTGGTGTCGCGGAGTTGAGCCACGGTTTCGCGGACGACGCTATCGTGCGCGTTCTTTACGGAGATCTCGGCGGTGCTGAACGCGCACTTGGAGAGGCAAGCCAATTTGGCGGCGCGGACTATTCGCGGGCTCTGCAGCTCGTGCGCCAATGGCGCGGCGGAAGTCAAACAAATAACCTTGGTCTGGCGCCGGGGGATCCAGCCAGACGCTAGGAGGGGGGATGGGCTCATTGCAGACCGCTGTGCTCGTCGCCGTCGCGACGATCGCCGCCATGTCTTCTGCCGATGCGCAGCGGACGCGCTGCGACATTCCGCGCGAGGCCCGCGTTGTTTGGCATTGCGAAAACGGCTTCGTCATCGGTCCGGAGAACGTCATCATCCGGTTGCCCATTCCGGAGACCGATCCGGAGGCGCTCTACAATGCCGGTCTAGAAGCGGCGCAGCGCGAGGATTGGCGCCTCGCCATCGCCTATTTTACGGCCGCGCACCAGCGGGCGCATCTCGAACCGCGCTACATGTACAATCTCGGTCTGGCGCATGCGCGCGCGGGACACGAAGTGGCGGCCATCGCTTGGTTATCGACATATCTATTGGCGGAGCCTCACGCACCAAACCGATCTGCTATCTGGACCCAGATAGCTCAACTTGAATCGGCATCCCAGGAAGATACCGCGTTGCTGTGGCGTCGGGCGCAAGAAGGCGTCAGCGTCCTCACAGCGCTACCGGGCATCGATGGGAACGGCGTACGCTCGGCTGCCTATCGCAACTTGGCCGAAAGCGCCGCGACCGCGGGTAATGTAACGCTGGCGCGCGACTTAGTTCTCCATGCGCTTACCGAAGACATGCATGGCCAGCAACCGCCACAAGACTATCTCGCGACGGGACAAGCGGGGGTTCTACGCGATGCGATAAATGGCGCCGCGAGCGATTTTGATGCTGCTGCCTACGAGGCTCTCCGTCTCCAGCTTCAACCGAATTCGGACGCATCGCTGTCAGCTCCGCCCAGCGGCGATCACCTCACTATTGATATAACTTGGCCGTTGTTTGCGGAGCCATTTCTGTGGAGCTTTATGGACGCGAATGGAATCCCGGCGGCTGGCGCAACCGGTTGGCAGGCAGATTCTGTTCGCAACACAGCTTTGCGCGACGCACAGGCCAGTGCGCCCTTACGATTAGCTGCGTTACCGATCTTGCGACGTGGCGCGGAAGCCCTTCCGCCGCTGCAGAGAATTGCGGCTTGGGACTGGAGCGGCGAACCGCTGGACGCCAACTTGCGCGAAAACGACGCGAGCATGGCGATGATGAGCGAGTCCAACGTGCGCATCGATCGCGCCTACGACCAGCTCCAGCGGCTCTATAGTGGAGAGGCGGCCGCTGCGCAGGTCGGTGAGGCCAGCCTGATCATGGGTGATATTTCCACGGCTGAAGCGGCGGCGCGTATCGCCCGCCAGATTGTTGAACGCGCTGGGCGAGAAGCGCCAACACTGAATCATGACACGGCTTTTCTCTCCGATTATTACCGCGCCTTTCGCGTTGAGGATTTAATCGGCTATCAGTCGGCCCGCCTGGACGCTCTTCTCCTTGCAGAACGCGGCGAGACAGAAGGCGCGGTCAACGCTCTCGCGCTCTTTATGAGTCAACGGCCACACGCGATCAGCCGCTTTGGAGCGCAAATCAGGGTGCAAGATACGTCTGCTGATACAGTCCCGAACTTACCGTGGTCAGAAGGACGTCATTTGGCGACGTGGGTCGTCGCGCGCCATCTGTTGCGCCGCGGCCGGACAGAGCAAGCGTATCAAATGGCGGATAGACTAGATTCATTGCGGCGCGCTCGCTTCTACACAATCTTCCAACAAGGCGTTCCGCGGCGGGAGCTTCCTCCCATTTCAGATGGTCGCACGCCCGAGCAGCGCGCGGCGCTTGAGGATTTGATCATCGTGGCGCGGACGCTCGGTGGTGCAGTGGACGACCTTCCAGCTTGGCTCGCAGTCGCGCAGCGCACCAGTGATCCCAATCAACAGCTGCGGTTTTTCGCGTGGGCCGCAGAGGACATTGAACGCGGACGCCGGCGGGTGCGCGCTGTTTATGCGAGATCTGGGGCCACCTGGGGGCATTGACGCTAAGAAGTAAGCGGACAGAAGCTCGTGCGATCAGCGTGATGTCTGTGATTTGCCCCTCCGGTGACCAGGCTCCGACGAATGACCGTTATCGGGCGAAGCCGCGCCGTTGCTGCGGGTCTAAGTCACTGACCGGATAGGATTGACCAGCCGCTCACGAAATTTGGCGGTCTGACGTAGGCTGGCCCATGGCAGACAATGAGCGGCTGTGCAGGCTATGGGCGGGAGCCTCCATGTGCTGAAGCCGAAGGCTGCAATCATCGGTGTGTTTGTGGTGCTGGTCTTGCCGCTCTGGATCGGATTGGCTTGGGCACTCGGGCTAATTCGAATTGGCGCGGAGCCGGCAATCACCAACCAAGCCCAGTCTTTGAACAGGCGACGGCGCGAGACCACGACGCGTTGAGCTTTTGTCTCGGAAAGAATTATTCGGGTCGCCTTACGCTAAACAGGGCCAATTCTCCGCCACAGCCCCCGCAGATCACGCGCTTCCGAAATAGAACGCTGCACATGGTGGTCGATTTTTCAGCGCAAGGGGCGAACGGATCGATGGTTCGCGTGTTCAATTTCAACGACACGCCTCTGGCCATCATTCATCGGTTGGGATCCAAAGCTGCATCCTCAGAAAACGGGCTCCCGGCGGTAGCCGACCCGCTACGGCCCGCCGCGAACTTGGATCGATTAGTTGTTCAAGAACGGTGACACAATGCTGTGCCCTTGCCTTCAGTCGGTGGAGTTTCGCTACACCGAACCTAATAGCCGCGAGCGGGCAGAACACGACGCCATCATCGCATCGGTGAAGTATTGCCCCGACTTCGCGTCGGAGCCTGCGCCGCTTCCCTAATGTCGGTTTTCGGATGACCCCGACCATTGCTCAACTTGCAGGCGCGGCCCACACTGTACGCATGAATATCGATGAAGGGCTTGTGATCGCCCGGGCCGTCGCGGCGACTGGCGAGCACCGGAACTGGCGCGGTGTGGAGACCAAGCTTCAACAGCTAGGGCACCACGAGGCGGAACTTTGGTTTGCGAGCTTGGCCACGCGCGGTGAAATTGATGGGCTTTGCGTCAAATACTTCAAAGGGAGTTCGTGACGCGAGGCCGTTGAGTCGGAGGTCGCGCATACCGCATTTGGGGTGACGCGCCAGAAGGGCCGGGGTCAAAGAACGACGGCGTTGAACGACGTGCTCCTCGCGTATGAGCCTTGCTATGGCGCTAGCTGAGGCCGCCGGAGTTGATATTCGCGGGCTTCGTTGCGACGCCACTGCGCTTCTCCATTCATGATTTGAGCTCGCGCGTCTCCGGTTCACCGGGAGGAAATGACGGCGTATCGGCTCGCGCCGCGAAGGCGATTGCGCGCAGACTCGTGGCCAAAAAAGTGGATGCATAGTCGCACCGCGCCTGCATGCGGCGTCGATCGAGCAAGATCAGCCGGCGATGCGCGATCGCGATCATGCCTTCTTGCCGCAACTGCTTCAGCACCCGATTGACGTGCACGATGCTGAGCCCCAGCGCGTCTGCCAACACTTCCTGTGTAGGGGGAAAATCAAAGGCGCCGTTCTCGACCATTCCGACCGCCGCCAACCGATCATGGATCTCAAGCAGTGTGTGGATGGTCCGTTCATAGGCGGTTTTGCGGCCCAGCTTGACGATGTGATCCACTAGTAGACTTTCCTCCGCAACAGCCGCGCCGAAAAGCGAGCAGGCAGCGGCGCCGTTGTCCCCCGGCGGGGGATACTGTGCCAGCTGAAGGTTCGTCAGTGCTTGGGCTTGCACGCGGTTCAGCGGACGCTCACGCGCGCGCAGCCCGACGCTGTCGCCCGGCAGAACAAAGGCCAGGACTTGGCGGCGCCCATCCGAAAGAGGGATGTGGAGAATGGCCCAGCCGGCAGTCACCTGACGCGGCGCAAGAGAGCCGTCTTCGTTGCGAGGAAGCGGTGTGCCTGGCTTCAGCACGTTCAGCATTTGCCCCGTCGCGCAAAGCTCGCGCGGTTGAATTGTTCTGTTCACTCCGGGGAACCAGGCTTGTCGCAGCGATTTGAACCCGGCCCGCGCTGCGGTTGGCGTTTTGCTTTATCGCGGGCGGTCTCGTCGTCTTTCCGGCTCGACGGCTGGGTGCGAGCAACCACTTCCTTGATGGGTTTCAGTTTGGCGGGCATGACGCATCCGCGCTTCTCACGCGAACTCCCTTTGTCCCTACTCCGCCGCCTCACATTTGCGGGTGTAGTGGCGGGCCGTCTGTCCGCTCGCCGACGTAAAGGTTCAGCTTTATTCCGTCAGAGGTGCTTTTATGCATCGACACGGCCAGCCATTGAGCCCAAGCCGCCTTATGTCGCCTACCGAACCGACGGGCGACGCCAAGACACCTAACGCTTTCACTCTCGGTTTCCGCGGAGCGTCTTCGGAGCGCGTCCTTTTTCCCCTGCGGTTGCCGGCCCTGACCGATCGGGCCGAGGCATCGCTGTGGTTGACCAAGGTGCGCCGCGGAACGCGCTACTCGACTCGCTGTCACGCGCGACAGCCTCAACGCTTGAGCCGCACCTCCACACGGTCCCGTTCGCCCAAGGAGATCTTCTCAATGAGCGGGGCACTGAAGTTGAGTTCGCGTATTTTCCCTCTACTGGCATGATCTCTCTCCTGGCCGTCATGCGCGACGGCGCCGCAATCGAAAGCGCGACAGTGGGACGGGAGGGCGCGGTTGGCTTGATGTCGGGGCTCGGCCTTCACACGACGCTGACCCGGGTGGTGGTGCAGACTCCGATGATCGCTTCGCGGATAAGCGCGCCGCACTTTCGCGCGCTGGTGCGAGCAAACGACGAACTTCGCGATTTGGTGGTTCGTTACAACGAGGTGCTACTGATGCAAGTGCAAATGACCGCCGCTTGCAACGCCGTTCACAGCCTCGAGACCCGGCTCGCGCGATGGATCCTGCAGACGCGCGACAGAATCGACGACGATGCCATACCGCTCACGCACGAAATTTTGTCGCAAATGCTCGGTGTGCGTCGCAGCTCGGTAAGCGAGGTCGCCGCCAAGCTGCAGGCCGCCGAGTTGATCGCTTACAGTCGCGGCAAGATTCTCATCAAGGATCGTGATCGCCTCGAGCACAACGCCTGCGAATGCTACCAGACCATCCGAGATTGTGCTGCGAGCATTCTGAAACAACGCTCTTAGAATCTCCGACGGCGGAACGTGACCATCAACGAGGTATGGTCGAGCATCTATTTCGCCTATCGCGAAGCGCTTCTTCCCGAGGTCCCACTTGATCACGCGGTTGGTTAGAGCCGGTGGCGAGGCCATCGCAGGCTTTAGAGATTGCGCGCGAACGGTGCAAACGGCTTCAGATCCGCCGGAACCCGCCGAGAACCCGTGTTGGGCCGCTTTGGAACAAATCTGGTTCCCGCTCGGTTCCTGAACTAACTTGGGGCGGAGACGGGTCCTTGAACAATATCGAGCCTTTCCCAGGGGTAGCTGCCCCCGCCGGTCTGGGCGCGCTAGCCGACGTGGTGCTGGAGGCAATGCCTTGTGCGGTTGTGACCGTTGCCGAAGACGGCAAGGTGCGCGCTCATAACGCTCGCGCCGTAGCGTTGTTTGGCCGTCCGCTACGCGTCGGGAACGAGAACCTTGAGCTACTGCTCTATGCCGTCGGCAGCGAACCCATGCCACTTCCCGCGCGGTCCTCGCTCATCACCGCCGCGCTCGCCGGTGAGACCTCTTATGGTCGCCAAGTCGCGATAGAGCGCCCAGATGGCGCTCGCACTTTAGCGCTTGCCAGCACCATTCCGCTTCGCCGCGAAGACGGCAGTGTTGAAGGCGCATGCGTCACATTCGAGGACGCCAGCGCCTCACAGCATGCTTTGGAGGCGGCAAATCAGAAAGAGGCCCGTCTGCTTGAGCTCGTGCAGGCGTTGCCAGCTGCTGTTTACACCACCGATGCCGAGGGCCGAGTAACGTTTTATAATAGGGCCGCCGCGGAGCTTGCCGGTCGCGAACCTGAGATCGGTAAGGATCGCTGGTGCGTCGCCGCGAGTTTAAAAACGAGCGAAGGAGCGGCGCTCCCTCTTGATCAATGTCCAATGGCGATTGCGCTTAAGGAAAATCGCCCCGTGCGCAATGTAGAGCTGATTGCCGAGCGCCCAGACGGTTCTGAGGTGCCATTATTGCCGTTTCCGACCCCCATCCGCGACCGAAACGGCGCGCTGCTGGGCGGTGTGAATATGCTTATCGACGTCAGCCGGCTGAAGTACGCGGAGAGCGTGGCGCGGGGGCGTATGAGCGAACTTTCGGCGCTCTATGGTTTTAGCCGGCGAGCAGCGCGCGCTGACACGCTCGCCGAAATTGAAGAAGCCGCGCTTGACGCGCTGATGGGGGCTTTACATTGCGACCGCGCCGCCTTGTTGTTGTTTGACGAGGACAAGGTGATGCGCTTTCGCGCGGCGCGGGGGTTGTCTGAAGACTACAAAGGCGCTGTGGAAGGCCATTCCCCTTGGATTGACGGCGCTGTGCCAGAACCTATTTGCATCGACGACGTCAAGAGCGCGCATTTTGATCCAGCATTGGCCGCAACGATCGCCAAGGAAGGCATCGTTGCGTTAGCCTTTGTCCCCGTCACCGCGCACGGCGCGCTGGTCGGCAAGTTCATGGCCTATTTCAATCAGGCTCACGCCTTTGATGCTGACGAGATCAATTTGGCGATGACGCTTGCGCGCCAACTTGGGTTCACCATTGAACGCGCGCGCGCGCAGATGGCTCTGCGTGAAAGTGAGGAGCGGTTTCGACTGGTTTCGGAAAGCGCGCCGGTCATGCTTTGGATGGGCGACGCGTCGGGAAAGTGCGTCTATCTCAATCGTCAGCTTCGCGAGTTCTGGGGCTTGCAGCTTGAGGACATTGCAAATTTTTCCTGGGACGCGACGCTGCATCCCGACGACGTTGCGGGCCTTCACGCGAAGTTTGCACAGGCCATGGCGATGCAAACCGCGTTTGAAGTCGAGGCGCGTTATCGGCGCGCGGACGGCGCCTCGCGCATATTGCGCACTCAGGCCCAGCCCCGCTTTGGCGCGAGCCGCGAATTCCTAGGCATGATCGGGGTCAATATCGACGTGACCGACGAGCGCGCGGCTGAAAATGCCTTACGCGATAGCGAAGCTCGGTTCAGGGCCATGGCCGATTCAGCGCCGGCGCCGATTTGGGTAATTGACGCCCCAGGAAGGGTTGAGTTCGTCAACAATGCGATGTGTGCATTCGTGGGAAAGTCGGTTGCTGAGTTTCGCGACGACACGTGGATTTCGCTCGTCCATCCTGACGACGTAGCTGAGGTGAAGGCTATCGCGCTGGAGGCTTGGCGCAATGGGCCAAAGCCTTACACCTTTGAAGCGCGCTTTAGGAATGCGAGCGGCGCTTGGCGCTGGTTGAATGCGCATGCCAGCCCGCGGCTGAGCGCCAATGCCGAATTTTCCGGTTATGTCGGCATCGCCATGGACGTGACGGAGGCCAAGCGCGCACAAGCTGCCCTGCAGGCCAATGAGCAGCGGCTCCGGTTAGCGGTGGAAGCGTCCAAGGCGGCGGATTGGAGCTGGGACGCGTTGTCGGACCGTGTACGCCTTTCGCCGATGGCGGCGCAATTGCTGGATTTACCGGCTGAATGCAGCTGGGAGAGTTTGGGTCTTTGCTTGCATCCAGAAGATCGCGGGGCGCTGCGCGCGAAGGCCGATGGCGCAATAGCTGATAAATCCCGTTTCGAGGTAGATTGCCGCTTGGCGGTTAATTCGATCAGCGGCGCTTCCTGGATTTCGGTCCGCGGCCAGGGCGTATATTCGGCAAACGGTCAGGTTGCCGGCATGATCGGGTTGATCGCCGATTGCACTGAGCGCAAACGCCAAGAAGATGCTGAACGTCTTCTCATTCGCGAAGTCGATCACCGGGCCAAGAATGTGCTGGCGGTAGTCCAAGCTATGGCGCGGTTGACGCCGTTCGAGTCGCGGCAACAATATTTGCAAGATTTCACGGGACGCGTTGGCGCGTTAGGCCGTGTCCACACGCTGTTGTCTAACAGCCGTTGGAAATGCGTCAGCCTCGACGACATCGTACGCCAAGAACTTGAGCCGCATGCGAAGTCCAATCCGCAGTGCATTGACGTGCACGGACCTTCCGTCGACTTGAAACCGGAAATGGGTCAGCCGATCAGCATCATCATGCACGAATTGGCCACTAACGCCGCCAAATATGGGGCGCTTGCGAAAACAGCCGGCGTGGTTTCTGTTATCTGGTGTCAGCGCCCTGGCGGCGGGCTGTTGATTGACTGGAGCGAAAGCGGCGCCGAGCTCTGGTCCAAGACCGCGATCAAGGAGGGGTTCGGCACAACCTTGATAGACAGCGCGGTCAAGCAATTGGGCGGTGCGATTCGACGGACGTGGACAGAGGATGGTTTGAAGTGCGTCATTGAACTTGTTCCCGACGTGGCCTTGACCTTTGGACGCTACGCGCCGCCGCGATCCAAACCCAGTGAAACCAAACCCGCCCGGATTTCGCTCAACAATGTTCGCGTCCTGATCGTTGAGGACGAGCCGCTCGTTGCGCTGGAATTGCAAACCTTGTTGCAACAAGTCGGGGCCACAATTGTAGGGCCGGTTGCAAGCTTGGACGAGGCATTGCTCATTGCCGTTCAGGCCGAGCTGGATTGCGCGTTGCTCGATGTCAATTTAAGCGGCCGTCACAGCGGCCCCCTTGTCGAGTTACTTAGCAATAGGGGCATTCCCCATGTTCTGCTAACGGGCTACCAAGACCCGGGCGTGTCCGGACCGGTGTTGCACAAACCGATCACAGCGGACCAGGTGTTGCACACGGTGGCGCGTCTGATTAGCGACGCGCCAGTTGCAAACGTGTAGTTGCATAAACGGATGTCAGCGGCTTGACTGCTGCAACGGGCACGGAACAGCCGGCCCCAACGTGACGTTGGTTACGCGCCGCCGTTTGCGAATCCGCGAAGGGGCGTTGTGCGCCCTGCGCTGCGATTGAGAGATTCTAGAGTGCAGACGGGCACGGACAAAATCAAAGCCTACGCATACGAACAGCTCGTCCAGTCGATTGTCGATTATGCCATCTACATGCTCGATTGCGAAGGCAGGATCGCAACCTGGAACCCCGGGGCGGAGCGTGCCAAGGGCTACAGCGCCGAGGAGATTATCGGCGAGCACTTTTCCCGGTTCTATACCGAAGAGGAGCGTGGTGCTGGTATTCCCGCACTGGCTTTGAGGACCGCCGCCGAAACCGGCCGATTCATGGCGGAGGGCTGGCGGGTTCGCAAGGACGGCAGCCGGTTTTGGGCCGCGGTCGTGATCGATCGCATCTTTGAAAACGACAAGCTCATTGGATTTGCAAAAATTACCCGGGATATGACCGAGGCGCGCAATGCAGCACTGGCGGCCACGGAAAGTGAGCGACGCTTTCGGCTGCTGGTAGAGAGCGTTACCGACTACGCGATTTACATGCTTAGCCCTGAAGGCGTTGTCAGTAATTGGAATGCAGGCGCCGCGCGCATTAAAGGCTACAGCGCCGAGGAAATAGTTGGGCAGCATTTTTCGCGTTTCTACACGCCTGAAGATATTGAACGCGGCGCGCCCGCACGTGTGCTTCAAACCGCCAGAGAGAAGGGGAGCTTTTCGGCCGAAGGCTGGCGGGTGCGAAAGGACGGCAGCCGATTTTGGGCGAGCGTCGTAGTAGACGCAATTCATGACGATGAAGGCCAGCTTATCGGCTTCGCCAAGGTCACCCGCGACCTAACGGAGCGGCGCGAGGCGTTGCTGGAATTGGAAAGATCGCGCGAACAGCTCTTTCAAGCCCAGAAGATGGAAGCGGTGGGTCAGCTCACCGGCGGGCTTGCACACGACTTCAACAACCTTCTTACCGGCATTACCGGCAGCCTCGAACTGATGCGAACGCGTCTGGCGCAGGGGCGGATCAATGAACTCGAGCGCTACATTACGGCCGCGAGTGGATCGGCTTCACGGGCGGCCACGCTCACGCATAGGCTGCTTGCCTTTTCCCGCCGCCAGACGCTCGAACCCAAAGCCGTCGACGCCAACCGGGTCATTACCGGTATGGAGGATCTGATCCGAAGGACGGTCGGTCCTGCGATCAAGATGGAGACCGTACTTGCTGTGGGACTCTGGCCTTGTTTTTGCGACGCCAACTATCTTGAAAACGCCATCCTCAATCTTTGCATCAACGCGCGTGACGCCATGCCTGATGGGGGCAGACTGACGTTGGAGACGGCGAATGCGTGGTTAGATGACACGGCCGCGCGCGAGCGCGACATGTCCGCGGGGCAGTATGTGGCGCTCTGCGTGAGCGACAATGGCGTAGGCATGGCGCCTGATGTTGTCGCGCGCGCTTTCGATCCTTTTTTTACCACCAAACCGGCGGGGCAGGGTACAGGCCTCGGCCTGTCGATGATCTATGGCTTCGCCAAGCAATCGGGTGGTCAGGCCCGCATTTATTCGGAGGTGGGCTCTGGCACCACCGTGAAGATTTATCTGCCTCGCCATCTTGGGGCGGTCACCGACGAGCAAGTGAAGCGGCCCGATCGGCCAAGACTGGAGGCGTCTGCGCGCGGAGAAACCGTGCTCGTCGTTGATGACGAGGCTGTGGTGCGCATGCTGGTTACTGAAACGCTCGCCGAGTTAGGTTACCAAGCGCTGGAAGCTGCAGACGCCAAAGCGGGTTTGAAAATCCTGGATTCCGATACGGATATCGATTTGTTGATTACGGATGTAGGTTTGCCGGGCGGCATGAACGGGCGGCAAATGGCGGATGCAGCCCGGGGCAAACGACCTCATCTCAAGGTGCTCTTTATAACCGGGTACGCCGAGAACGCAGCGGTTGGGAGCGGCCATCTCGAGCCGGGCATGCATGTTCTGAGCAAGCCATTCGCGATGGAACAATTGGCGGCCCGCATTCGATCCATCGTCAAAGATTCATAGGCTGCCCGGATGCCGCCTTTGCGAGGTCCTGCATTGGCGCTAGACAAGCCATAGTTTCGGATAATGGTCGGTGCGCGCTCATGCCCACCAAGGCGGCCGTAGGTGGTGATGCATCTTCGTTCAAAAATACGGCCAGTTTTTCTCTGGACGAAAGTCATTCGATGGATGTTGCCCGATGGTTGTTTGTGGACCTGACGCCTCAGCCGACCGCCGTGCACTGGACGAGCAGGGAGAGTGCGCCGATGGCCCACGCCGCGCCGACCGAACCCATCACCCCACACAAGTCCATTCGTTTTTTGCACTGCAGCACCTGCTGAAGCAAAACCGCAGGGCAAGCGCATATGCACTATCGTGGATTAGTCCTTCAGCTTTTGGTCGATCCAGCGGCGGGCGGCGTTTAGGTCTTCAAAGTCGTCCGTCTCCCCACGCGCCAACGAACCAAAACCACACTCCAGAAACCAGCGGCCGGCGCGATCGGAATGCTCGGCCGACAATCGCGACAAAACCCCCGCCAAGCGCCCATCGTGAAGAATGAGCATTCCTTCCGTGTCATTGTCCTGATTCAGGCTGATCGGCTGAAACTCAAGCGCCATGAGCACCCCTCAGGTGAAGGTAGTCCTCACTGAAATCCGCGGCCTCGCGCAGTCGTTCCCAATCGCCCACTCCATGTACATCGCCCCTGGAAACGATCAGCCCCTCCTTGCGCAAGCGCTGGAGAACCCGATTGACGTGAACCGGGGAGAGGCCTGTCGCATCGCCGATTTCCGCCTGGGTTATCGGCAGCTGGAAACTCTGCTCATCGGTTAGCCCCAGAACGCGCATGCGCACATAGATTTCACAAAAGATGTGGGCGATGCGCTCATAAGCGGTGTAACGGCCGTTCCTGGCGATCCACTGGCGAAAGATCGAGGCGTCGATCAAAGCGTAGCGGATGAGCGTGTCGTTCAGTTTTTCGCTGGCGCGGTTCATCGCGCGCACGGACTCGTGGGGAATGAAGGCGGCCAAGACATGGGTCAGGGCGTAAATTCCATGATCCATCCGTGCGAGTTGCAGGCTCTGCAAATCTGGGAGATCGCCGGCGAAATGCAGCGAGAGAATCTGGCGTCGTCCCCCCGAGAGCAATTTATAGCGCGCAGCGAAGCCCTCCAGAATGATGCAACACTCGGTCGGCTTGTCCCCTTCGGTCACCAGATCAGTGTTCTCGGAGAACCTCTTTGGTCGGAATGGAAGGCGGCGAAGTGCTTCTTTGTCTTCTTCGCTCAGCGCAGCAATTGTTTCCAAGCGCCGAATAAGGCGGCCATGGTGGGTCATGTCGCGGTTCCGTGATGGCGCAATGTCGGGCGCACAATGGCAGCGAAGCGTGCGTCTCCTTTTCAATTGCAACTGTATGCTGTGGGTTCCTTTGGGATCTCTGCAGATTGTCGGCAAAAATTTTTCGACGGCTATCTTGTGATATTGCTGGAGGAGCGCGCGCCGCGCAAAGCTCGGGACAAGCGGCGGGGGATCAGCGAGGAGATCCCCAAGATGGCTCGAAACGAGGAAGAGGAGCGTCGAAGCGACGATCGCAATCAGCGTAGCGCCCGGTACAGCGACGACGAGCGGGGAGGTCGCGAGCGTTCAAGCAGCGCTCGGCGTGGCCGCCGCGATCTCAGTGAGAGCGGGTATAGTTATCGGCACACGCGCGGCAGTGACGACGATTACGAGGGCTATTCGGCTGGCGAGCAATGGGACGACGGCGGCGGGCAGCGCACATGGCGCGGACAAGGCCGCGGCGACAGTTCGTTCGGCTGGAATGAACGGCGCTCGGGTTCGAACACAGGCTATCGCGACGACCCCAACCAGAGGCAGTCTGCTGAGCGCCGCCACGGCTCTGGCCAAGCCGGGCAAAGCTATGGCGACATGGGGGGGAGCGGTTATGTCGGCGGCTTCGGAGAACAATCCGATTACATGAGCGATCGCGGGTCTGGCCGTGATGATGAGTTTGACCCCGACTACACGCGCTGGCGTGAGGAGCAAATGCGGGCGTTCGACGAGGATTATCGCGCCTTCCGGACCGAACGCGCCAAGAAGTTTGGTTCAGACTTCGAGGAGTTTCGGCAAACGCGCGAGCGCTCGGCGAAGGGCGGCCCAAACACCTCGCGCAAGAGCGGCCAGAACTCGGACGCGCAGCACTAATCCCTGAGACGGCAGCGCGTGGATGCGCGGGCCGTCCTCTTAAGGTCGGGAAGGATGAAACCGGCGGCGACGCCGAGGCCTCGCGGCTGATCGATATGTGCACCTGCAATTGCGATGACAGACGGTCATTTCTGTTAGAGGCCCACAGAATAGAGGATCTCACGTGGCAGAGCACAACCAAGAGCAAGACGCGAGCGCGAAGGCCCCCGCGGACGACGCGAGGAAAATAAAGAGCGAAGATGCGGTGACGTTACTGAAGAACGATCATCGCAAGGTCGAGCAATTGTTTGAGGCGTATGAAAAAGCGTCCCGCCGTTCCGAGAAACAAAAGCTCGCTCGCCAAATTTGCCAAGAGCTGATCATTCACACCACGCTGGAAGAGGAAATCTTTTACCCAGCCTGCCGTGACCACATTGACGATGATCCGCTCGATGAAGCCCAAGTTGAACACGACGGGGCAAAAGTCCTGATCAATGAGTTGCTCGCGGGCCTGCCGGACCAGCCCTATTACGACGCCAAGGTCAAAGTGCTCTCCGAAATGATCAAACATCACGTCAACGAGGAAGAAAAGCGCAGCGAAGGCATCTTCGCGAAGGCCAAAGCGGGCGGGGTAGACACCGAGGATATTGCGCAGCGCCTCACTGCGCGTAAGGCCGAGCTTGTGGCGCAAGCCGAGCAGAACGGACCGGAGCGGCCCCGGCCCCGCTCCTTCAACAATAACCCAATGGAGATGGCGATGCCTCAAGGCCAATATCGCGACCGCGACGAACGCGGACGCTTTACCAGCGACGACGATTACGATGATCGCCGTTCTTCATCGTCTCGCATGCGCGGGCGTTCCCGCTACGACGAGGATGACGATCGTTCTTATTCCGGTCGCTCCGGCGGCCGTCGCGACCGCGATGAGCGTGGCCGCTTTACCAGCGACGAGGAGTATGACGATCGCTCCTATTCCGCTCGCCGCAGCGGGGGCGGCCGCTACGACGACGACGAGCGTACCTATTCGAGCCGGTCGCGCGGCGGGGGATCTCGTTATGAAGACGAGGACGACCGAGGCCGGGGCCGCGGCGGCTGGTTTGGCGATCCTGAAAGTCATTCCATGGCCTCGCGCTCGCGCGGCTCGCGACAGCGGGATGACGATGATCGCTATGGCTCAAGCCGCGATTCCGATCGCGATCGCGACGAGCGCGGACGGTTCATGCGCGACGACGATTACGGTTCTCGCTCATCGCGCGGCAGCTCGATGCGTGGGGGTGGTGACGATGACGAAGATCGGGGCCGCGGCTGGTTTGGCGATCCCGAGGGTCATTCGGAAGCGTCCCGGCGTGGCTGGCAAGGCCGTGACGAGGATGACCGCAGCGCATCGCGCGGCCAGAGCGCGCGCAGCAATGGTGGGCGACGTTCGCGCGACGATGATGATGAGGATCGTCGTTTTTCGTCTTCTCGATCGAGCCGCGGCCGCAGCTCGCATGGCGGCTGGTTCGGCGATTCCGAGGGCCATTCAGAAGCCGCGCGCCGCGGTTGGGAAAACCGCCAATAAGGGCCGGAGAGCGCGTGAGCGTTCTCCGGCGGCCCCTTGAAGCGCGTTGGTATCGCCCGCAGACAGCCGCCGCTGTCAATATCGGACTTTGACCCCGTCCCTGGTTCTGGCGCATGGGCGTTGCTTTTTGCTCAGGCTCACTGGCGCTGACAGCTTGCTCGAGCTGGATTCAGGAACCTCGCTGGACCTCAGGCGTTTCACCGAGTTGTCCCGGGGCGGGAGTGAGATGGACGCGAAACCTGACTTGACGACAAGCGATACCTCGCTTGCCGACACGCGTTTGGAGCTGGCCGCCGAGGCAGCCCAAATTGGCGTATGGGATTGGGACTTGGCGACGAACACGTTTGTGTATTCCCCGATCGCGCGCGCTATTTGTGGCCTGCCCAGTGAGGGCGCTGTTACGTTCGAGGACGTGGTGGGCGTCACCCACCCGGACGACTATCCAACCACACGCGCCCAATCCTTGCGCGCTCTTGATCCCGCTATTCGAGACACCACCCCTTACGAATACCGAATTATAAGACCTGCCGGGGAGGTGCGGTGGGTGATCGCCCACGGCCGGGCCGTATTCGCCGAGCGCGATGGCCGGCTTCAGGCCCGCTATGTCGGCACGCTGCAAGACATCACCGAGCGGCGCCGACTGGAAGAAGCAGAGCGCTCATTGGCGCTGCGGCAGCGCCAGATCGAGGCCGATCTTGCCGAGCGCGAGGCCATGCTTAGCGCGATGTTCGATGCGGCCGAGCTATTCATCGCCGTAGTTGAACTGAGCGAGGAGAGCTTCGTCTATGTGCTCTGGAATAAGGCCACAGCGGCCTATTACGGTTTTCCGCCCGAGCGCACCAATGTCGATGCTCGCGAGCTGTCGCTTGAAACCAATGTGATTGAGACGTGGCGCAGGTCGATGCTGGAGATCTGGCGCTCGGGCGCGCCCCGGACCATGGAGTACCAGTTCGGCCGCGCCGGCGAAACCCCAGCTTGGTACCTGGGGACCTACACGCCTTTGCCAGCTGGACCTTCGGGTAGAGCCCGCATTTCCTTCGTCGTCATCGACATCACCGCCCGAAAACTCGCTGAGGAAAGGTTGAAGCAAAGCGAACGGCGCCTTCGTTTCCTCGACGCGCTGTTCGACGCCACCAAAGAGCTTGAGGCGCCGGAAGACATCATGCGGGCGACAACATGTTTGGTGGGCCAACACCTCAACGTCGACCTCTGTGCCTATGCCGACATGGAAGAAGACGAAGATCGGTTCACCATCCGCGGGGATTGGGCAAAAGCAGGCGCTGCCAGCATCGTTGGGAGCTATTCGCTCGCCACCTTCGGGGAACGAGCGGTTCGCGACCTTCGTGCGGGACGTCCCCTCATCAGCCACGATAACGCCCAGGAGGGTCCCGGTTTTCTTGAGATCGGGCTACACGCCACGATCTGCATGCCACTTATCAAGAACGGCAAGCTCACCGCCCTTATGGCCATTCATCGCACGCGGGCGCAGCGTTGGACCGATGAGGAATTGGCGCTGCTGCGTGAGGTGACGGAAAGAAGTTGGGCTCATATCGAGCGTGTGCGATCGGAGGCCGATCTTCGCCAAAGCGAAGAGCGCTTCCGCGCACTCTACAATTCGATTGAAGCGGGCTTTTATGTCGCTGAGCTGGGCTGGCGCAACGGCAGACTCGATTATCGCTACCTCGAGGTGAACCCCGCGATGCGGCGCCTCGCCGGACTTGAAGACGCCCTTGGCAAGTGGCGCCGCGACCTTGCTTCGGGGCCTGAGGAATATTGGTTTGATCTTTTTGGCGAGGTGGTGCGCAGCGGAGTGCCTGCACGGGTAGAGCACGTGCACGAGGGCTTGCAGTCATGGTATGAGGTTATGCCTATCCGCTTGGGGACAACCGATTTGCTGTGCTCTTCAGCGATATTTCTCACCGCAAAGTGGAGGAGGAGCGCCGCAATCTTGAACAAGCGGCCTTTCGCGCCGAGCTCGAGGAAGCCGTCGCTGCACGAACCAGCGAGTTGCAGCAAGCCGAGGCGCGTCTGCGCGCCATTTCGGAAACCTCGCAGATGTATCAGGGTTTGCTTACACCTGAAGGCGTCGTCTTGTTTGTCAACGCCACCGCATTGCAGGCTGTTGGCGCAACAAGCCGCGACATCATTGGAAGACCGCTTTGGGAAACGCCGTGGTTTTCCGGGACGATCGACGCCCAGCAGCGCGTAAAGGATGTCGTGGCAAGGGCGGCCAAGGGTGAAACGGTAGCGTCCACTATCGCTCTTAATCTGCCAAATGGCCTTCGACATTTTGATTTCGCCATAAGGCCGATCCACGACGTGAACGGGCGGATCCTTCACATCATGCCAGAGGCCATTGATGTGACGGCGCGCGTCGAAGCGGAGGCACAATTGCGTCAGGCCCAGAAGCTCGAAGCCATGGGCCAGCTCACGGGCGGGGTGGCGCACGACTTCAACAACCTGCTCATGATCATGTCGGGCGGTCTCAACATGCTTGAGCGCAAAGACGATCCGGGCCGCCGCGAAATGTTGATCGCACGCATGCGCGATGCCGTCGAACGCGGCGCCAAGTTGACGCAGCAATTGCTGGCGTTCTCGCGCAAGCATGATTTGGATCCTGTCACCCTCGACTTTGCCGCGCACGTCGAAGCCATGCGAGAAATGCTGGACCGGAGCCTTGGCGGCCACGTGCGCGTCGCACTCGATATCGCGCCCAAGCTTGCGCCGATTTATGTTGATCCGACCGGACTGCAGCAGGCTCTGCTCAATCTCGCAGTCAATGCGCGAGACGCTATGCCGGAGGGCGGGGTTATCACCATCCGAGCCCGGAACGGCGCTCTTGGTGATGCAAGCGCGTCCTGTGTCAGCATTTCGGTTGTTGATAGCGGCGTTGGCATGACGAAGGATGTGATGGCGCGCGTTTTCGAACCCTTCTTCACGACCAAGGATGTGGGCAAAGGCTCGGGTCTGGGGCTCGCGCAAGTGCACGGCTTTGCCCAGCAATCGGGCGGCAAAGTAGAAATTCAGTCCGCCCCGGGACAAGGCGCGGTCGTGACGCTGGTGTTGCCAAAAAGCGAGGCTGCGGCTGTGGCGTCTCAAGACGCGGTCGAACCCGTACGAAAATTCGCAAGCCCCGCCGAAGTGGGACGGGCTTTGCTGGTTGAGGACGACGCCGACGTCGCAGCGCTCACCGGACAGATGCTCGAGGAATTAGGCTGGCAAGTCATCCGCGCCACGAGCGGGGAGGAGGCGATAAACATCCTTCTCGACGGGGTCGACATTGATTTGGTGTTTTCCGATGTGATGATGCCCGGCGGCATCAACGGCGTGGAACTCGCCGCGCGGGTTCGCAGTGAACGTCCGCATCTGCCGGTGTTGCTTGCAAGTGGGTATGCCGCGCCGGTGGCCAAGCAAGCGGCGGCCGCGGGCATTGTTCTGTTGACCAAACCCTTTGCGCTTGACGCCCTTGAACACGCGATTGTCGAAACCCGCCAGTCATGGCGCGCCGGCGCTGAGGCGCAGATTGCTGAAGCGCGCTAACGCCGACGGCAGTGGTAAGCCTGAAGCTTCGGTTCTGAAGCGTGGAGGGTGTTTCTGTTAGGGGTGGGTTGTGGTGGTCGGCTCGTCAGCGCCGCTATGATCGAGTGCGCGCACCATGTCGAGATGATGCTGGACCTTTGGCGCGGTCTCGGTTGCGAAGCCTCGCAGCGCATCGTTGTCGCCGGTTTGACCATATCGCTGCAGCAGGTCGAGCGCGTTTTCGTGCGCCTCGGTCTGCTGGTCGACATAGACCTGATCAAAGTCTGCAGCGCTGGCGTTGGTCAGAGCCGCGATCAGGTCTTGATGCTTCTGATCGAGTGCGGTGGGCAAGTTCACGCCCGAAAGCCCGCGAACGAGACCCGTCAACTGGGTCGTTGTGGCGGTGTGATCGGTTATCATTTGTTGCGCGAAAGTCTTGATCTCCCGGTTTTGAGCGCGGCGATTGGCCAACCGGCTCGCTTGAATTTCATACATGTCGCTGATTGCTGCCTGTTGCACGAAATCGGGAGTGGCGACCGGGATGGCCAGCGGGGCGGGGTTCGTCGTCTGCGGGGTATCTGTCACGGCGGTGTCTGTCGTGGCTGTTTGACCGCACGCGGCAAGTACAAAGGCGAGCCCGGCGATTGCCAAGTTGGGCGCGATAAATATTGAAGATTTAGACATGGGAGGGCCTCCGACGCGCTAACGTCCGCTCTGAGAAGGGGTTCCTCTCGCTTATGTGTCCGATCTCCAAGAGCGCGGATTTGGATCCGCCAAACCTTACCGCGAGAGACGTCGGAAAATGCAAGAAGACCCGGCTCACGCCGGGCCTTCCGCTGTCCGACTTCGCTTCATGGCTAGTGAACTGCGCTTTCGAGTCCGTCGCCGACCATGCGCGCTCCCCGTTCGGCCAAGTCCGCGCCGGTACGCGCCGCCTTGTCGACCACGCCCCGCAAACGATCGCGTTCAGGTTGGCTGAGCGGTGTAACGCCCCCAATTAGGGCGCCGAGTGCGAAGGCAATCGCGCCAGCGGCGAGCGGGGTTTCCCGGTAGAAGTTTCCGCACCGTGGCGAACATCCAGAAACCCTTTCTCCGAGGCGCCGGGTTTGATGTTGGGCTCGCGTGGGCGGCGCCCGATAGCGCATGAGACATGCGTTCGCGGGGGCCTTGAGCCGCGGTGCGGATTTCTTCAACCGTATTTGCGACACGCTTTTTGAACTCATGCACTGCTTCGCCCGCCTTTTGTTTCAGATCCAAGGCTTTACGTAGGCGGCATGCACGCGCTCGTCGTTGGCTTGATCGGTCTCGTTCGGCATGCGCGCCGTCGCCCAGCGAGCTTCTTCTAAAGAGCGATACTGCCGCTCGCTGTGCCAGCGGTCGCTAATCAATCCGCGTTCGGCGCCCCGCACGGGCAATCAATCTGGGCGCTTGGAGCGTGTTTGCTCGCGCCGCGCGGGCCCGTTTCGCGATCGTGGTGACATATAAGGGCAAGCAGTGCGGCCCATCTGTCAGCAGACGTGAAAGGGATGGGGCGATAGACGGCCTGTAGCGCAGCGCGAATGTAGCGCAGCCGCAATTCCTGATTGGTGCAGGTGCGGTCGTCTATCCAAGTCACATACGGTGAAGAAGTGAGCAACTCTGCGCAGGTTCCACAGGGTCTGTGTTGCGGGTGCAGCGCAGCCTGCTTAAGCAGCACTGCGTCAACATAGGTTAAACGAAGTGCGCTGACGGCGCGCAAGGGCGCGCGCCGCTATTGAAGACCGAGCAGCATTCGGTCCAATGGTTATGAGATAGCCCTCGCGACATACCGAAGTGCATTGGCCCCCGCCGTGAGACTAGGGCGCACTGGCCTCCAAGCATCCGCTGAGCGCCCTCCGAAGCCCAGGTCAATTGCAAAAAAAAGAGGCCGCCTGCGGCGACCTCGTGGCGTTGTATGCCAGGGACAAATCAGGCCAGAGGGCGGCGGCGGAAGAGACCAACCAAGAAGAGCAACACGATAGCGCCAACCGCGGATACAACGAGGCTGCCCCAGAAACCGGCGAAGGCGATGCCCATAGCGTTGGCGATGAAGGCGCCTAGAAACGCGCCAAGGATTCCAACGATGAGATTGGTGACGAGACCGTGCCGACGGCCCATCACCTGTTCCGCGATCCAACCGGCGGCAATGCCGATGATGATAGCGGCGAAAATAGAGACTTCATTCATGACAGTGCTCCGTTTCGTCCTTGAACGAAAATGAGCACGAGGCAGTTCCTAGCGACGGACCAGGTAGCTCCAGAGCTGGGCAAACACCGCGCCGTGTTCGCGCGCAGCCCAATAAATGAGTCCGCCAGCAGCGCCTGCTACTCCAAAGCGCAGGATATCCGACCAAGTCTCGAACATGATTCCCCCGGTGGAGGCGTTCTATGTCAGGCCCTGGACGACCGCCAGATTTCAGCTGCAGCTTGTGCAGCCAAGCGCTGTCTTGCCGGTTACCCGATGCCGACCCACCGCCTCGTGCCGGTCGAACCAAAGCGTACTCAGCGGTCCGTTGAGCCCGCCAACCGGGGCGACGCGCACTTCGATGAAGTTCGAGAACTTCGCATACGCGTTGCCGTTAGAGGACGCGGAACCGAAGCGGCGTTTCAGCGTCGAGCGTTCGGAGAAGCGAAGAGAGCGAGCAATGGCGAAGGTTCAGAAAATCCATCCCGACGTTCCTGGCCACACCCCGGAGACGCTGGCGCTCAAGGCTGATCTCGCGGGCGGCATGAAAGTGTTGGCGAAAGGCGAAGCCGGTGAGGCCAAGCTCGAGGTTTTGGAGGGGAGAGATACGATCTGGCTGGTTGTAAGCCGTGCGAAGAAAGGCGGCTTTGCTCTACGCGGCGCTCCAACGCTCGGTGATGTCACAGTCAAAACGCTGCGCTCAAAAGAAAAAAAGGATTGGGCCTTCGCAGTTGAAAACGCAGCCGGCGTGTTCTCCGTTCACGTCCAGATCCTCAACGAAAACCTCCTACGCGTCACAACCAAGCTCAAGCCGGGGGATCACCTTCTCGTGCCGTTTTGGCCCCGCGACCTTTACCCGCTCGACGCCAATAACGACCCAACCAAAGCGCAGGGATGGGTCGAAGCCTCCCAACGCGGGGTCAATTCCGGTCTTTGCTATTTTTGCATCGACAAGCCCGCATTCGGAACCGTGCTCTATTTCCAGAATCTGACCGTGCTCAATCCCTATTTCGAATTCACAAGAACAAAGCCTGACGGTGTTGTCGGCGGCGAGTGGCCCGAACTCGGTTATCAACCCCCGACCGCCCCGCTGGGAAATTCGCCCCCGACCCATGCGCTGCCCAAAGGTGTCGACGTTACGATCTCTGACGCCTTGATCGCCTTTGGCAATGAGTGTGATCTAGACGAGCGTGCGAGCGCGCAGCGATTTCTTGAATTGTTGGGCGCCATCTATCCCTACCTCGACAAGCCCGTTCCTGCTTTTCATGACTGGACCAAACGCGCGCACAAGACCTTGCGTGCTCTTGATGCGTCACCCAAAGCAACCGTTGAGCATTATGGCGCCCGCTATGTCCGGCCCTATACGGACGCGGAATATCCAGACTGCATGGTGCAGATGTCGGTGCTTGCCGCGATGGCTGACTTTGGCGCTGCGACGGGAGAGCGCCCGACGCTCTACGACGAGCTTCGCGCCGGGATCGGGCGGTTCTTCGACAAAGACCTTGGTACCATCCGCCGGTATTTGCCCAACGTAGGGGATGACAAGGACGCCGACGCCGTCGACAGCTGGTATCTCTATCATCCGCTCATGAATCTTGCGCGCATGGCGGCCCATGGGGATGATTTGGCGCGCAAGCTGTTCGAGAAATCACTGGATTTCGCGATAAAGGCGGCGCGGCATTTTAAATATTGTTGGCCCATCCAGTACAATGTGAAAACTCTCAAGGTGCTCAAAGCAGCGCGCAACCCGGCGGGCCTTGGGCAAACCGACGTCGGGGGCCTCTACGCCTATGTGATGGTGCAGGCCTATGAGCTAACCGACGACAAGAAGTATCTGGCTGAAGCAACCGCAGCGATCCGCGCGGCAAAGGAAATGCGATTTGAGCTCGCCTATCAGACCAATCTCACCGCCTGGGGCGCGGTCGCGTGCCTCAAGCTCTGGAAGATCGAGAAGGACCCGTTCTTTCTCGAGCAGAGCTACGTTTTTGTCGCAAGCTTCCTGCACAATTGCGAACTGTGGGAATCAGAGATCGCGCACGCACGGCACTACCGGAATTTTCTGGGAGTCACTTGCCTCCACGACGCGCCTTACATGGCGGCCTATGAGTGCTTTGAATCGTGCGCAGCGTTCGACGAATATCTGCGCGAGGGCGGGACCGACATTCTCCCAGCTGTGCGCATGCTGTTATGCGAATATGTTCGCCTTTCCAGCACATTGGGATCCTAAGCTTAGAATTCCACGTGGACAAGTTGTCGC